>Ga0209199_1000023_pt1 | contig 236463 bp, 226 predicted proteins | sample COGITO_mtgs_1105_7_FD_184805 | JGI IMG/M metagenome (GOLD analysis project Ga0209199, IMG submission 184805) | Pelagic marine microbial communities from North Sea - COGITO_mtgs_110523 (SPAdes) (version 2) | ecosystem: Environmental > Aquatic > Marine > Epipelagic ... | reverse complement strand
CAGTTGGTTAGAGTATCGGTTTGTGGTACCGAGTGTCGCGGGTTCGAGTCCCGTCTTCCACCCAAAACAAAATCCTTCTCATTTATGAGAAGGATTTTTTTGTTGTTATCATTTTTGAAATTCAAAAAGTTTGGGATGTAAAGTTTTACAAGAGCTCACAGGTTTCAAAAAACTTGTGAGCTCTTCAATATTTGTTGATTATACAATTTTAAAGTAGGAGATTTTTTTGTCATATATCCGAGTGTCAACAGCAATCAAAAGATGATAAACCCAAGTGATTCTGTTTTATGATAGCACAGTCAGATTCGTTAAAACACCAGCTTCTCTGCCAAGTATTTGGCTGTATAGGACTTTTTATTTCGTGCTAGTTCTTCTGGAGTTCCTTGAAAGATAAGGTTTCCACCGTTTTTACCACCTTCTAGTCCCAAGTCAATAATGTAATCGGCACATTTAATGAGTTCTATATTGTGCTCAATCACAATAATAGAATGGCCTTTATCAATTAAGGCTGTAAAAGAAGCTAATAGTTTTTTAATATCATGAAAATGCAAACCCGTAGTTGGTTCGTCAAAAATAAATAAGGCTTTGTCTTTGGTGTTTCCTTTTACTAAAAAGGAAGCTAATTTTATTCTTTGTGCTTCACCGCCAGAAAGGGTAGAAGAAGATTGCCCTAATTGCACATATCCCAAACCAACATCTTGTAAAGGTTTTAATTTGTTTGCAATTTTAGGAACTAAATTTTCAGAGAAAAAAGCAACAGCATCATCAATTGTAAGGTTTAAAATTGCATCAATAGATTTTCCATCAAACTTCACTTCCAATACTTCTTTCTTGAAACGTTTTCCGGAACAAACATCACATTCTAAATGGACATCTGCCATAAATTGCATCTCTATGGTCACTTCACCTTCTCCCTTACAAACTTCACAACGACCACCTTCTACATTAAAAGAAAAATGTTTGGGTTTGTAATTTCTGATTTTCGATAATTTCTGATTAGAAAACAGTGCTCTAATATCATCATACGCCTTTATATAGGTAACAGGATTCGAACGAGATGATCGCCCAATAGGGTTTTGATTGATAAATTCTACATGTTTTATACTTTCAAAGTCTCCTTTTATTTCTGTGTGTTGCCCAATTTTATCTCCATACCCAATTAATTTTTTTTGCATGGATGGATATAAAATATTTTTTACCAACGTGCTTTTTCCAGAACCAGAAACCCCTGTAATTACAGACAAGCAATTTAGCGGGAAAGTAACATCAATATTTTGTAAATTGTGTTCTCTGGCTCCAATAATTTGGATGTTATTTTTTGAGGTTCTTCGTTTTGTAGGTACTTCGATTTTTAATACTTCATTTAAATATTTTGCGGTTAAAGAATCGGATTTTAAAATTTCTTTAAAATTTCCTTCAGCAACGACGTTTCCACCAAAAGTACCTGCTTCTGCTCCAATATCTATAATGTAATCCGCTTCTTTCATGATGTCTTCATCATGCTCTACCACTACAACTGTATTTCCTAAATTGCGTAAATCTTTTAAAACACGAATTAAACGTTCTGTATCTTTCGGGTGTAAACCAATACTCGGTTCATCTAAAATATACATAGAACCCACGAGTGAGCTTCCTAGAGAAGTTGCCAAATTTATTCGCTGACTCTCTCCGCCAGAAAGCGTATTTGACGTTCTGTTGATGGTTAAATATGACAAGCCAACATCCGTTAAAAATTGTAAACGATTATTAATTTCGGTCAGCAAGCGTTTTCCAATTTTTGCTTTGTATTTGTCTAATTTTATATTTTTAAAAAAGACAGATAATTCGTCTAAAGGGAGCGTTACTAAATCAGAAATTGTTTTTTCATTTATTTTCACAAAATTAGTTTCATGCCGCAAACGTTTTCCATTGCAGGAAGTACATTTTGTTTTTCCACGGTAACGGGAAAGCATTACTCTATTTTGTATTTTATAACTCTTTTCTTCTAAAACAGTAAATAAATGCTGAATTCCGTTGAAACTTTTGTTTCCATTCCAAACTAATTCTTGTTGTTTTTGCGTAAGCTCAAACCAGGGTTTGTGAATTGGAATATCAAAAGTGTAAGCAACGTCTATTAAATCTTCTTTATAATGAATATATGAAGGAGTTTTAAAAGGAAAAATACAATCTTCAAAGATTGATAAACCCGTATTTGGAATTACTAATTCTTGATCAATTCCAATTACATTTCCGTATCCTTCGCATGTTGGGCATGCTCCATAAGGATTATTAAAGCTAAACAAATGCGTGTTAGGTTCTAAGAAAGACATCCCGTCTAAATCGAACTTATTACTGAATTCAGCCACTTTAGAATCTTCTAAATTTTCGATAAAACAAATGCCTTTCCCTTCAAAAAAGGCAGTTTGAACTGCATCGGCTAATCGGTTATAGAAATCGTCATCTCCTTTGGTAATAATTCTATCTACTACTAAAAATAGCGACTCATTTTTAAATTCTTCTTGAGGGAAATCTGCAATTTTATATACTGAATCATTCCATTTTAAACGTGCATAACCTTGCTGTTCTAAAACTTGTAAAACGGTTTTTAAATCTCGGTCTTTGTCAATTGCAATAGGTGCCAAAAGTAAAAGTTTTGTTCTTTCATGAAACTTTTTTACAAAATTTATGACATCAGAAACAGTGTCTTTTTTTACCTCTTTACCAGAAATAGGAGAGAAAGTACTACCTATTCTTGCATATAATAATTTAATATAATCGTAAATTTCGGTGGAGGTTCCTACAGTAGAACGCGGATTTGTAGAATTTACCTTTTGTTCAATAGCAATTGCGGGTGCAATCCCTTTGATATAATCTACTTTAGGTTTGTCTAATTTTCCTAAAAATTGACGCGCATAAGAAGATAAGCTCTCTACATAGCGTCTTTGACCCTCCGCATATAAGGTGTCAAAAGCCAAAGAAGACTTTCCAGAACCTGAAAGACCTGTAATTACAACCAACTTATTTCTTGGAATAACAACATCAATATTCTTTAAATTATGAAGTTTTGCTCCTTTAATTATGATGTTTTCTTTGGGGTTTACGGTAGAAATGTCAGTCTTCATTTATGATAAAATATAAGGGATAAAAATACCTCTTTTTTAATCTATTTTAAAACTAATATGAATGAAATTTGTTAAAATGTTTGTTGTTTTCATAAATAATAAAGATATTTGATGTTCATAACAAATCTAAAATTACAAGCGTATAGTAAAAAACTACTTTTTAAATTATTAATTTAATCTTAAATTAGAAGAACTACAGGTTCTTCAAAAAGTAGTTATGACGCGAAAAAATCCAATTACAGATAGTATATTAGTAAGTGAATATATTGAAGGAAAAGAGGCTTCTTTAGCTCTTTTAATTAAAAGGCATCAAGAAATATTGATGAGTTTTATATATAGTAAAATGAAAGACAGAGATACTGCAGAGGATGTTTTTCAAGACACATTTATTAAAGTGATTAGAACTTTGAAAAAAGGTAATTATAATGAAGAAGGTAAGTTTTTGCCTTGGGTGATGCGGATTGCTCATAATTTGGTGATAGACCATTTTAGAAAAACAAACAGAATGCCTTCTTTTAAAAATACAGATGAATTTGATATTTTTTCTGTTTTAGGTGATGGAAACTTAAATGCAGAAAAACAAATGATACAAGAGCAGATTTATAATGATGTAAGAGAGCTTATCAAAGAGTTGCCAGAAGAACAAAAAGAAGTTTTGGTAATGCGTTTGTATAAAAATATGAGTTTTAATGAAATAAGTGAAAATACCGGTGTTACTATAAATACCGCGTTGGGAAGAATGCGATACGCTTTGATTAATATGCGAAAATTAATAGAAAAGCATAAAATTATTTTAGTCAATTAGCAATAAAATAAAAAAGGCATCGTTACTATTTTGTAACCAACATTTTAAACAAACTATATGATGCAACTTTACTCAAAAAAGTCATCTGAATTTCAGATGCAACCCACACAAGAGACTGTTCAGTTTTTGATTAATTTTTCCAAAACGCTCACTTTTGTAAAAACAAAATCAGGAAATTTCATTGAATTGAATTTGAATTAAGGGTGTAAAAAGCTTCAGCTAATGTTGAAGCTTTTTTTTAGCTTTTTCATTGCCTTTCCAAACCCAAGGAGCTCCATTTTTTATGATCTTGTGTATTCATCAGTAAAAACGGTTGAAATCTATGTGAAACAATATCATTTTCCTTTGTAATATTTATCCAAAACAGACTTTCTACCAATTGTTTTGGTAATAATATCGTTTTCTAAATCCCAACCACGAGCAGGAGAATATTCTCTACCATACCAAATAATCTGTAAATGCAAATCATTCCATAATTCTTTTGGAAATAACCGTTTCGCGTCTTTTTCTGTTTGTGTAACATTTTTTCCATTGGTAAAATTCCAACGCCAGAGCAATCGATGGATATGGGTGTCTACAGGAAAAGCAGGCACACCAAAGGCTTGACTCATAACAACACTTGCTGTTTTATGGCCCACAGCAGGTAACGCTTCTAAACCTTCAAAGCTCTGTGGAACTTCGCCATTGTATTTTTCAATCAAAATTTTTGACAAACCATAAATTCCTTTTGACTTCATTGGAGATAATCCACAAGGACGAATAATTTCCTTAATTTCTTCCACAGACATTTTTATCATATCAAATGGATTGTCCGCTTTTGAAAATAACAAAGGGGTGATTTTATTGACCCTAACATCCGTACATTGGGCAGACAATAAAACAGCAATTAGCAAAGTGTAAGGATCTTTATGATCTAAAGGAATAGGGATCTCTGGATACTTTTCTTGAAGCGTATCAATGACAAATTGTACTTTTTCTTGTTTATTCATAAAGTGAGTTATAAAGTTGTAAAGTTAAAAAAGTAGCAAGTACAATTACCAATTTAAATTTTATTTTTTATAATTAAGTTTGAAAGAACTCTATAAACGTTGTATTTTTAAACTTTAAAAACCAAGCCATAATATGACATCATTAAAAATAGGGGACAAGGCTCCTTCGTTTGAAGCAAAAGACAATGCAGGAAATACGATAAAATTAACAGATTATTCAGGTAAAAAGCTAGTGTTATTCTTCTATCCAAGAGCAAGTACACCCGGTTGTACAGCTGAGGCTTGTGATTTGCGTGACAATTACCAATCTTTTTTATCAAAAGGATATGAAGTAGTAGGTGCAAGTGCAGATACTGCCAAAAAACAGCAAAATTGGATTGATAAACATGCACTTCCATTTCCATTATTAGCAGATGAAGATAAATCTGTCATAACAGCTTATAATGTTTGGGGACCAAAGAAGTTTATGGGTAAAGAATATGATGGAATTCACAGAACAACTTTTGTAATTGATGAAAATGGAATGATAGAAGATATCATATTAAAAGTTAAAACCAAAGCACATACAGCGCAAATTTTAGGGTAAACCGTTCGTTTAAATAAAAAAGAATGTAGACGAGTTGATGAACATCAGCTCGTTTTTTTTATTCATTAAAACTTCATCCCAATTTTAAAATTCAATATTCTACCAGTCAAAAAGTTCGGAATTCCAAACTGTGTTTTAGAATATACATCTCGAACCCAGGTGTTGGTAATTGAGTTTTTAATATCAAACATATTAAATAATTCTAAACCAGCACTCAATTCTTTAAATTTAGATAACCATCCTATTGCGTATTGTTTGTTTGCATCTGTAAAAATATAAGAAACCCCAAAATCAGCACGCTTGTAATCTCTTAAACGTTCTTGATATTGGTATACATCTGCATAGGAGGGAGAACCTCCAGGGACACCTGTATTGTATACCAAGTTTAAATATGCTTTTAAATTTGGTATGTTAGGAACATAATCTTGAAAAAGAATACCCAGTTTTATCCTTTGGTCAGAAGGTCTCGAAATAGCGCCTCTATTATTGATGTTTTCTTCTGTTTTTAAGTATCCAAGACTTACCCAGCTATCACTTCCAGGAACAAATTCTCCATTCAATCGAACATCTAAACCTTGAGCATATGCTGTGGTGTTATTGTCTGCTCTGTATCTAATTCTTACATTATCAATAGTGTAAGCGTTTATGTCAGATAAATCTTTATAATAAATTTCTGTTGTCAGTTTAAAGGGCCTTTCCCATATCTCAAAACTATAATCCATTCCAGCAACGTAGTGAATCGATTTTTGTGCTTTTAAAGTTCCATTTATATTTCCATTGGAATCTCTTAATTCTCTGTAAGAGGGTGGCTGCGAATACCATCCTCCAGAAATTCTAAATAGCATGTCTTTTTCCCAGTTGGGTTTTATCGCAAACTGAGCTCTAGGGCTAATAATCGTTTGTATTTTTGATGTGTTTCCATCAGAAGAAACATTCCAATTTTGTGTTCTTAAACCGATACTATACCAAATTTCATTGTCGTTCCAGAAATGTTTTTGGTTTAATTGAACAAAGCCAGAAATACGATTTATTTGAACTTCATTATCTCCTCTAATATTTTGAAAAGGTGTAATTGGTACTCCAATTACAGGATCATTATAAGGTTCATTATTGCGAATATGACTAGGAGGTCTAATCGAAAATCCTAAAGAATCTATTATTTCCCATTCTCTAATACGATCTCTAATATCTTCTTTTTGGTATTTTACACCGAAATCTATTTGGTGTTTGTTTTTCTTATAAGTTCCTTTTAGTTGCATATTTGTAATCAAAGCATCTAAATCATTACGTGCATGATTTAATTGAGACCCAATCCCTTGGGAAAAATCTACATTTCCAAAGTTTTCAGACCCAATATTAGCATCAACTTCACCGATACTATAGGCAGCTGAAATGTCATAATGCTCTTCTTCTTGTGTATTGTATCTAGAAAGGGTTCCTGTAAACGACAAATAATTATTTACTTTATATTCTGTGGAAAATGCACCAAAAAGGGTGAGGTAATTGTCTTGCTCTTTTCCGCTATAAAATACAGTCAATTCTAGCGGGGCTGAAACTGTCCCAAAACGAGTTCTTCTTGAGATTGGTTTGTAGTTATAATCATTTAGAGAAAAGTTTCCTAAAAAATTAAATTGTAAGTAATTTGAAGCTTTGTAAGATAAAAAAGTTTGAAAATCGATAAAACGAGGTCTAAAATTGGTTTCAATCTGTTTGCTGTTAACAAAAAGGCTGTTGTCTCTGTATCTTAAACTGCTTATAGCAGTCAATTTTTCTTCAATTAAAGGTGCTTCAAAGGTGATACTCCCACCTAGAAGGCTTAAATCTAACGTGGTGGTAATTTCGGTCGGTTTTCTATAGGTAATATCTAAAACAGAAGATAATTTGTCACCATATTTTGCTTGAAAACCTCCAGCAGAAAAGTTAATATTCTGAACCATACTAGGGTTTATAAAACTCAACCCTTCTTGCTGCCCAGATCGGATTAAAAAAGGTCTATATATTTCAATTCCGTTTACATACACCAAGTTTTCGTCAAAATTACCACCTCTAACATTGTATTGCGTACTTAATTCGTTGTTATTATTTACGCCAGGTAATGTCATTAAAATATTTTCTACACCTGCATTAGGGCCAATAACATTTTTAACGACATTCACATCAATCGCCTTTAAACCTTGTAACTTTTTCCGATTGTCTTGAATTACGATTCGATCCAATTCTTCTGTCTTCGGAGTAAGAATAACAGAAAGGCGCACACCATTTCTATTGTTTGCAGTATGTTTTTTAGTAAAGACGCTATAAGATATATGACTAAAAACTAATGTAATTTCTTTTTTGTAAGGAACTCTAATGATGTACTTACCGTTTTTGTCTGTAGTAGTACCAATATTATTATATCTAATGGAAACATTCTCTATCGGTTGTTTGTTTTTGTTTTTAACAGTTCCCTTTAGGGTTGTCATCTTTTGAGCAAAAGCAAAAAGGGGAAGAATGAATAAAAATAGAAAGACTTTTTTCACGTACATTTAGTTTACTTGTTTCTTAAAGAACGTTGCAGAAAGTGTATTCGTATTTCCAACATTGTCCGAGACTACAATTTTAAAGATATGTTTGCTACCCACCAATTTTTTATCACTAAAATTATAAGTTAATATGTTTTTTTTATGATTATACTCCATTAAAATCCATTTCCCGTCTATAGTAGCTCTGTAATCTTTTATGCCAGTGCCAATATCAGAAATCTTTACTTTTAGGGTTTTATGTTTAGAAATCCATTGTTTGTCTTTAATAAAAAGTAAATTTATTTTAGGTTTCTGTAGATCTGCAACCAAGGCATAATTTCCTAATTGTTTTGTTGTCGTGTAAAATGTACTGTCTTTTTTTCTAGTATTTTGAAAACTTGGATATTTTGGATACTCCAAATTAGCAATATATAACTGCTGTTTTTCAGTTTTTGAATAGTTAGAAACATCAAAAGTTAACGTAAAACTTTTATTTAAAGGAAGGGTAGGTGTGTGTATTTTTGCTACCCCTTTTTCAACTTTAAAATCTAAATAAAGATCTTCATAAAAAGTGTTTTTTGGAAAAGCAATCGTAACATTTTCTTTTTTAAATTTCTGAAAATTGGTAGCAACGATTTTAAATTCAGTGGTGTCTTTTGATTGTTGAAAAATAGGGTTGCTTTCTTTCCCTAAAACAGGTATTATTAGGGAACTTGTATTTCCTTTGTAATCCTTTGCAATAATTTTTAGGGTATAACTCAGTCCATTTTTAATGTTTATTTTTCCATTATTAATTAAGTTTTTATAAGTAGAAAGCTCGTTTTTAGTCTCTTTAAATGTTTTTTGATATCGTTTTTTATATTTTTTATAATGTGGATAATCTATGTGTAAGTTGATGAATTTGCTTTCTGAGAATGAAAATTTTTCTACATCATGGTAATAAAAACGTTTTCCATTTACGAACATTTCTAAACTATAAATTCCGTTTTTATTTGAAGCTTTATCAAGTCTGTCAAAAAGACGGACTCCAAAGCCAATAGTTCCAGCAGCAGAAATTCTCTCCACCCGATATTCTCCTTTTTTAATATTTTTTATTGGAAGAATAAAGCTTTTATTTTGATGATTAATTCTTGAACTGTTACTTAAAGGATACACTTTTAATGATTGAAAAATGGGAGATTTTGTATCAACTACTTGCAATCCAAAAGCCAAAGGATTAATAATCTTTTCTGTTTCTGTATTTCGTATTTCATAATGCAGATGTGGAGCGCTAGAACTGCCTGTATTACCCGTGAAAGCAATAATGTCTCCTTTTTGTACAGGAAACTTTTCTTCTTTAAAAAATAAATTTCCTGTTTGATAACGCTCTTTCTTGTATTGAATTTTTTTTACATATTTTTCAATTTTATCAGCAAACCTACTTATGTGTGCATAGACGGTAGTATAACCATTAGGATGTGTAATATATATCGCTTTTCCAAAACCAAATTGAGCTACTTTTATTCTTGAAACGTAACCATCTGCAGCAGCATAAATATTTAAACCCTCTTTACCTTGTGTCTTAATATCGATACCAGAATGAAAATGATTACTTCTTAATTCTCCAAAAGTACCTGCCAAAACCGTGGGTATCTCTAACGGACTTCTAAAATAATTTTTAGGATATTTTTCTTGAGAAAAACTTAAAAAAGACGTAAAAAATAGGAGTAATAAAAATGGTTGTTTCAAATTGGAATTATTTTTGTGTAAAAATAGTGAAAAACATCTTTTCAGTAAATGTTTAATTTTTAGGATATTAGTAATAAAGCAACAAAATGTTGTAAAGTATAAAACAGAATGTTAACTTTGTGGATATAGTTATTTTCTAAAAGTTTAGATGAGTAATACAATAGAAGCAATTCATTTACTGCAAGATAAGTTAAAAAGCTTGCTTTTTAATTATGAATTTTTAAAGAGTGAAAATGAAATATTGCTTCAAAACACAAATGAATTACAGCATCAACTCAGAGAAAAAGAGCAATTATTAGCAGCACAAAAAAAGCAATATGATTTGCTTAAAATTGCAAAAACTATAGATGGCAGTAGTACAAATACAAGAGATACGAAACTCAAAATAAATGCTTTAATTCGAGAAATCGACAAATGTATTATTCAGTTACATGAATAAAGTTCTTTAAATTGTGGGAATACTTAAAATTAATATTATTATAGCTGGTAGAACTTATCCTTTAAGTGTTAATAACACGAAAGAAGAAGAAGGAATGCGAAAAGCTGCAAATGCTATTAATAAATTAATTGCTACTTATGAAAAAAATTATGCCGTTAGCGATAAACAAGATGTTTTAGCAATGTGTGCATTGCAATTTGCTTCAAAAGTAGAAATTTCATCAATAGAAAAGGATTCGACAAGTAGAGAAGTAGTTGATAAAATAAAAGAGTTAACTAATTTAGTTGATTCTCATTTAAAATAAGTTCTTTAAAATATACATTAACAAAACACTGCCTACGTTAGTAAATTGTTTATTAAACTCAACACGATTCAATTATGAAGGATGAGTCTTAACTGCAAAAGCATGCCCCTAGTACTGAACTTGTTTCAGTTCTCTGAGTGGATCCTTGATCAGTTAGTTAGTCCTATAAGTAACCATAATGGAGTTTAAAAAACCAAACTAATGTAGGCTTTTTTTATATACTAAATTTAAATTATGGATGGAATGATATTTCCCATTGTTATGGGAGTCGTAATAGGAATTGCAGTTGGACTTTTAATTGCAAAAGCTTTGGAGAAAACAAAAGGGAAAAACGTGCTTAACGCCACTAGAAAAGAAGCCGCTACAATTTTAAAAGAGGCAAAAATAGATGCAGATGCTATTAAAAAAGATAAAATATTACAAGCGAAAGAAAAGTTTATTGAACTTAAATCTGAGCATGAAAAAGTAGTTATTACCAGAGAAAAGAAGATTTCTGATGTTGAAAAACGCATTAGAGATAGAGAGTCTCAAGTGGCATCTGAATTAGACAAAAACAAACGTCTTAATAGCTCTTTAGAACATAAAGAAAACGATTACAGCAAAAAGTTAGACTTTTTAGAAAAGAAAGAAACGGAACTTGGAGTAATGCACAAGCGTCATGTAGATCTGCTAGAGCAAATTTCTGGTTTGTCTGCAGATGAAGCCAAAGTAGAATTGGTTACTTCACTAAAAGACGAAGCGAAAACAGAAGCAATGGCTTTTGTACAAACATCTATTGAGGAAGCCAAATTAACAGCAGAACAAGAAGCTAGAAAAGTAGTTTTAGGGACGATTCAAAGAGTTGGTGTAGAACAGGCAGTAGAAAATTGTGTGTCTGTATTTAATTTAGAGTCTGATGATGTCAAAGGAAGAATTATTGGTAGAGAAGGGCGTAATATTAGAGCTATAGAAGCAGCAACTGGTGTGGAAATTATAGTAGATGATACTCCAGATGCTATTATTCTTTCTTGTTTTGATCCTATTCGAAGAGAAATTGCCCGCTTGTCACTTCACAAGTTAGTTACAGATGGACGAATACACCCAGCTAGAATTGAAGAAGTTGTTGCTAAAACAGAAAAACAAATTACCCAAGAAATTATAGAGGTTGGTAAAAGAACCGTAATCGATTTAGGAATTCATGGTTTACACCCTGAATTAGTAAAAGCGGTAGGTAGAATGAAATACCGTTCTTCTTATGGACAAAATTTATTACAGCACTCTAGGGAAGTTTCTAATTTATGTGGGATTATGGCTGCAGAAATGGGCTTGAATTCTAAAGTTGCAAAACGGGCGGGTTTATTGCATGATATTGGTAAAGTACCAGAAGCAGAAAGTGAACTTCCTCACGCATTACTAGGAATGGAATGGGCAGAAAAATACGGCGAAAAACCAGATGTTTGTAATGCTATTGGAGCACACCATGATGAAATTGAAATGAAAACATTAATCGCTCCAATTGTACAGGTTTGTGATGCTATTTCCGGAGCAAGACCAGGCGCAAGACGTCAGGTTTTAGATTCTTATATTCAACGTTTAAAAGATTTAGAAAACATCGCATTTGGATTCCCAGGGGTTCAAAAAGCCTATGCTATTCAAGCAGGACGTGAATTGCGTGTCATGGTAGAAAGTGGTAAAGTGAATGACACCAAAGCTGCGGACCTATCATTTAGTATTTCTCAAAAAATACAAAATGATATGACCTATCCTGGTCAAGTAAAAGTGACAGTAATTAGAGAAACTAGGGCAGTAAATGTAGCGAAGTAAAAGTTCAACTTTACGCTTTCCATTTTAGCTACCTGTAAACTTAGAAAAAAGCACCTTTGTGTGATTAACTTATTCTTAAAATCCTACTATATTTATAGTAGGATTTTTTTATAAATTTATTATTTCTTTATTATTTCAAATAGAATACGTTTTTAAGACTTTTTAATTCTCTTCTTCGGATAGATTTAAATCACTTCTTGGGTGACTCAATTCTACAACTTCTTTTAGATAGCTTTTATCTAAATGAACATATATTTCTGTCGTTGTTATGCTTTCATGTCCTAACATTTGCTGAATGGCTCTTAAATCAGCTCCGTTTTTTAATAAGTGTGTGGCAAAAGAATGTCTTAAAGTATGTGGGCTTATTTTCTTTTTTAAATTAATTTTAATTGCTAAATCTTTCAAAATGATAAAGACCATTTGTCTGGTCAATCCTTTACCACGTCTATTTAAGAAAATAGTGTCCTCAAAACCTTTTATTGGGTTGATATGAATTCGAATGTCTTTTATGTAAGACAAAATATATTTTTGTGCTTTATAATGAATAGGAACAAAGCGTTGTTTGTTGCCTTTACCAATGACTCGTATGAAACCCTCATCAAAAAATAAATCAGAAATTTTTATCGTGATGAGTTCACTAACACGCAAACCAGAACTATACATCGTTTCCAAAATAGTGCGGTTTCTCTCTCCTTGTGGGTGACTTAAATCAATAGCAGCAATTAGTTCATTAATTTCTTCTTCAGAGAGTGTGTCTGGTAATTTTCTTCCAATTTTTGGAGCTTCTATTAAATCTGTCGGATTGTTTTTCCTATAATCTTCAAAGATTAAATAGTCAAAAAAATTCCGCAAACCAGAAATAATTCTTGCTTGACTTTTAGGGTTTATTTTTTTTGCAACATCGTAAATAAATTGATGAATGACTTCTTCATCAATACTAATAGGCGAAAGGTTGATTTCATTTTCATCAAGAAAAGAAGTGAGTTTTTTTAAATCTCTGGTATAACTATCAATCGTGTTTTGAGACAACCCTCTTTCTATTTTTAAAAATAATTGAAAATCGTTAATTGCATCTTTCCATTTCATTTGCTAAAAATAAAGTATATATTTACAACTTTAATGAAATTTATGAAACTAATTATTATAAACGGTCCCAATTTAAATTTATTAGGAAAAAGAGAACCAGAAATCTATGGTTCAGCAACTTTTGACCATTTTTTAAAACAACTACAATCGAAGTTTACCCAGATAGAGCTGACTTATTTTCAATCCAATATTGAAGGTGAAATTATTGATAAATTACATGAGATAGGTTTTGATTATGATGGTATTATCTTAAACGCAGCGGCTTATACGCATACCTCTGTTGGTATTGGAGATGCTGTAAAAGGAATCACTACTCCCGTTGTCGAATTACACATTTCTAATGTGCATGCTCGTGAAGAATTCAGACATCAAAGTTTTATTGCGCCTGCAGCAAAAGGGGTTTTATTTGGTTTTGGTTTAAAAGGTTATGAATTGGCAATACATAGTTTTCTCTAGCTTTAAAGTTGTTAAGTTTTCCCGAAAGTAATATTGTAAACTGAACACTTCAAACTTTACACTACGAATTCATACAAATTAACTTACCCATTAGTTTTATTTTGGGAAAAACATATTTCTATAAGAATAGTTTATAAAGGTTGTTTTTTATTATTTTAAAATCTAATCTAGTTATTCCGTTTTATAAATATCAAAGTTTTCCCGAAAGGAATATTACTAAAAAAATGAATACTTAAAACTGTGCACTGAAAACTGCATACAGCCAACGAAGTCCTCTTAGAAAAACAATCATTTTTTTGATAAAAACAAATACCTCGCAAAAAGTAAAATCACTATTGGTATTGTTGTTATGGTGAATGCTTGCACTTCTAAAACCCAAAGAATTGGAATACTAAGAAGTAGGGGAATTAAAAACTGATAGTAAGAGGTCAACCAGTGTGGCTGCTCATGTTTCAATATTAAAAATGCGACGATTAAGTTTGGTGCAAAAGCCCACAAACAATTAAAATTATTTGGTGCTGTAGTATGACTTGAGAAAAACCAAAGAAAGAATAAAATAGCACCCAGGAGTCCTGTCATAAAAAGCAAGATGAAATCTAAATACTTTGTTCTTTTTTTGTTTTTAAAATCTTTGTATGTAATAAATATTCCCCAAAGTGCGAGTAAGTTGAATATTAAAAAAGGACTAAAATTAGTAACTATAGGTTGTTTTTCTTCAAAATTTAAAAGTACATCCTCTCTTTTTACTAATTTTTTAGGTTGATTTTTAATGAAAAGGAACCCATTTTTAAAAGAACGATATACATAATCAGGTAAGTACATATATTCCTCTGAAGTCGCTTTCTCGTCTAATTTTATACCTGCAATCAGATTTAAGCCAAAAGTTCCCCAAGAATTCCAATGAATTTCGTTGTTGGTTAATTGTCTAAATGACTGTTTTTTTTCTAAATGATCATCAATAAAAACAACTTTATTTTTTAAAATAGATTTTGTAATATCTCTTAGTTTTGTAGCGCAATTGTTAAAATAAGGATCATATTGATAATTTGTATTTTTTGGTAGCGTATTATTCTCTAAAAAAATAAAATAGTCTTGTTTTTCTTCTTGTGTTAAGTTTAAAACTTGTTGTTTTACCCAGCGTTTGTCTTTTTTGTAGCTTGCTAAAAAATACTTGAATTCATAGCTTGCTAAAGAATAAATCATGTTTCCTTTTGCAAAATTTGTATAAAAGTTGGGCTGATTAAAATCAAATATTCCATAGTTGTAAATTATGTCAAAATTTAAAACAGGATCATTAATTCGTAAAGCAGAGTGCCCAAAGGCTTCATATAATTCTTTTCCAGGACCTGCAGTAATAATACTTACTTCTGCATCTAAAGAAAGTTGAAGTTGAGCTTTTAAAGGAAAAAAAGTAGCAAGAAGAAATAATAAAAGGAAGTATTTTTTTTGCATAAAAGTTAAGGTCTAAAAAAACTATAATCTACAGTAATTGAAAAAATATTTGAAAATAATGCATTGCCAACACTTCCAATATTTGTTAAAGCATAATCAATTTGAATTCCATTGTATTTGAATCCAACCCCAAAGTTAGGTTGTAAAGAGAGTGATTTTGAGTTGTCAAATTCTGTGATATATTGAAAGTTTCCAACTCCAGTTCTTAGATAAACGAGTGCATCAAAATCTAATTGAAAACCCATTGCTGGGTCTACACTTACTAGATCCGAAGAAAACAGATCATTTGTTTTGGTAAAACGCATAGTTGCATTTACTTCTGTAAGTAGGTTGAAAAGACGGCCTATTCTCCAATTTTTTGCAACTCCTAATTGTAGCTTAGGTTTTGTAATTTCTGTTGTTTCTGGTAATTCTTGATTTTGTCCAGGCAATAAAGTGATAGCATCTTTAATTTTGTTAAAGGCGTCTTCATTAATAGCCCAACTATTAAAAGTAGTTGTAATATCTCTTGCCATTAAACCAAATTTCCAAGAATTACGTTCAAATTGAATTCCTGCATCAAACCCAAACCCCCAGGAGGAAGCAAAATCACCAATAATTCTTCTAACAATTTTAGCATTTACACCAAACTTTACATCCTTAAAGAATAAATTCCTAGCATACGCAACGTTAAAAGCATAGTCTACTGAAGAGAAAAGACGTATCCTGTTATAATCAATATTTCCATTACGATCTATTAATTCTGTTGTATTGAGAATGTCATCAACACCAAAACGAATAATTGAAATTCCAATCGCGCTATTTTTGTCTATTGGTTTGGCAAAACTGGCATGATTATAACTTGCAATTCCTGCAAAGTAAGAAGCATGCATCAAGGAACCTTGATAATCTTCGATGCCAACCAAACCTGCTGGATTCCAGTAAATTGAGTTTACATCGTTTGTGGAGGCAACAACACTTTTACTCATTCCTAAACCTGCTGCATCCACCCCAATATTTAAAAACTCATTGGAATAACTTCTAAATGCTTGTGCAGATAAAAAGAAAGGAATTAGCGCTATTAAAAATACTATTTTGTGTTTCAAAAGTTTTATAATTATCAATAACAAATATCTATAAACATACTAAAATAACTGTAGTTTTTTAAAGATATTGTCTACAATAAATTAATTTGAATATTTTCTCTGATAAACCGTTCAATTCGATCTTCCAACCAAGTGTTTTCCGATGGCTTTAAGGAGGTTATAAATCCAACATGACCCCCAAAATCTGGGCTTTCAAAAAAGAAATCATCAGAATTGTGCGCTTCTTCAAAAGGAAAGCATGCTGCTGACAAAAAGGAGTCGTCTTTTGCGTTTATAAGTAGGGTTGGTTTTCGAATTTTTGATAAATAAGGTTTAGAACTTGCTTTTATCCAATAATCTTCTGGACTTTCAAAACCAAAAACAGGAACTGTATATAGCTGCTCTAAGTGTTTGAATTTTGTTGCTTTAAACAATTTGTCTTTGTCTAACTTGTATTCAGGAAATTTATGTGCCTTTTCTAATAGTTTGTTTTTCATCGTTTTAAAAAACAATTCTATGTATAATTTATTTTTTAACTTATCCATTTCTTTTTCTGCGGAAGTAATATCAATAGGAACAGAAATAGCAATGCCTCCTTTTATTTTTGATGAAATATTTTCTGACTGTTCCCCTAAATATTTTAGGGTTAAATTTCCTCCCAAACTAAAACCAATAATTATGATATTTTCGTATTCCTCTTTTTGTGAAAGATGATTTACGACAAAATCTACATCTTCTGTTTTTCCGCTGTGGTAGGTTCCTAAAAGTAAATTATCATCACCAGAACAACCTCTTAAGTTGAAACAAACAGTATCTAGGCCCATAGAATTTAGGTGTTTAGAAGTTGATGTCATATAACTAGATGCTGAACTCCCTTCTAAACCATGAATTAATAATGCCAAGTTTTTAGATCCCACTAAAGAGAAATCTAAATCTATAAAATCATGATCCCAAGTAGGAATTCTTTTGCGTAAATAACTACATGCATTTCTCATGAAAAGTGGTCGGTATAGCGTGTTGAAATGACCATTCCTAAAAGGTAAAGTTGGCGAGAAGTCTGATTTGAATACGGGCATTTGTTTGTTGAAAAGTTGTAAATTTAAAGGAATAAAAAAATGAAATTCATGAATTTACTATAAAGACAAGGATTTTACTATTTCTTACAAATATGATAAAAAAATAAGGAATTATGGAAACCACCAAATTTGATTTCTTATTTTAGCTCTTTAATTCAATAAAATAATGACTTTAAAAAGATACATTCCTAATTTATTAACCCTCGGCAATCTTTTTTGTGGCACCCTTGCTACTATTTTTGCTGTGCAGGGTGATTTTTCTTCCGCAGGATTATTTGTGGTAATTGGCATTGTATTTGATTTTTTTGATGGATTTGCAGCACGTTTATTAAATGTTTCAGGAGAATTAGGAAAACAATTAGATTCTTTGGCAGATATGGTCACTAGTGGTGTTGTTCCTGGAATCATTGTTTATCAATTATTTATTGAAAATAACTCAAACGTAGTTACTTCAAATACAGTAAATTATCTTCCTTTTTTAGGGCTATTTTTAACGTTGGGAGCTGGCTATAGATTGGCTAAATTTAACATAGATACAAGACAAACCGATTCTTTTATTGGGATGCCAACGCCAGCGATGAGCTTGTTTGTGATTTCTTTGCCTTTAATCCAAGAATATTCAACGATTGAATTTGTACAAAATTTAATTGCCAATAATTATTTTTTAATTGCGATAACTTTATTATTAACCTATTTAATGAATGCAGAAATTTCTTTGTTTTCTTTAAAGTTTAAAACCTACTCAGTAAAGAATAATTTAATGAAGTACTTGTTTTTGGTACTTTCTACAGGGATGCTTGTTTTTTTGCAGTATCTTTCTATCCCACTAATAATCCTACTGTATGTTTTTTTATCGTTAATTCGTAATATTCGCAAAAAAACAACAAGTTAAAATTTCTTCTTTTTCAATTCAAAATCTTTTCCTAAGTATACTTTACGGACCATTTCATCTGCAGCTAATTCTTCAGGAGTTCCCTCTTTTAAAATCCCTCCATTGTACATTAAATACGTTCTATCTGTAATCGCTAAAGTTGCTTGTACATCATGATCAGTAATTAAAATACCAATATTTTTATTTTTTAATTGTGCAACAATACTTTGTATATCTTCTACAGCAATAGGATCTACACCAGCAAAAGGTTCATCCAGTAATATAAAATTTGGGTCAGAGGCTAAGCAACGCGCAATTTCAGTTCTTCGTCTTTCTCCTCCTGATAATAAATCTCCTCTGTTTTTACGAACATGACCAATATTAAACTCTTCAATTAAAGATTCTAATTTAATTTTTTGTGCTTTTTTTGATAAGTCGGTAAACTGCAAAACGGACATGATATTGTCTTCAACAGACAGTTTCCTGAAAATAGAGGCTTCTTGTGCTAAATAACCAATCCCTTTTTCTGCACGTTTGTACATTGCATCGTTGGTAATTTCTTCATCATTTAAGAAAATTTTACCAGTATTCGGTTTTACCATACCAACAATCATATAGAAAGAAGTCGTTTTTCCAGCTCCATTTGGACCTAAAAGCCCGATAATTTCACCTTGCTTTACCTCCAGTGATATTCCCTGTACTACCTTTCTGCTACCGTAAATTTTTTGAATGTTTTCTGCTCTTAAAATCATATTTCTTAAAATGTGTAATTGTATAAATATGGAATCGTGTATTTTTTTATGTAAAAGTAATAAATAACTTATTTTTTAGTGCTTTAAATTGGTGAGCCTCTTTACAATTTATTCATTTTTTTGTTGTTTTTTTATTACAATTTTTGAAACTTTAATACTTATTTCATACAAGAAAAGAATAGGAATTGCTACAATTATTTGGCTCGCAATATCTGGTGGCGTAATAATAGCAGCTATAATTAAGACAAGTACTAATGCGTGTTTCCTGTATTTTTTTAAAAAATCTGGAGTTACCAAGCCAATTTTTGTTAAAAAGAAAACCAAAACAGGCAATTCAAATAAAATTGAAACTCCAAGTAACATGTTCGTTACTAGTCCTATGTGAGAATCCATCGTAAAGCTATTCTCAATTAAATCTGTAATTTGATAATTGTACAAGAAATGGATAGAGATTGGAGCAATTACATAAAAACTAAAAGCGATTCCACAGAAAAATAAAAAAGAAGCGACAAAGATAAAACCTCTTGATTTATTTACTTCTTTTTTAGTTAAGCCAGGAGCAATAAATCTCCAAATTTCCCATAAAAGATAGGGGAATGACAAAACAATACCCAATATTAATGAAGACCAAATAGAATTCATTAATTGTTGTGTTGGCTTTAAACTAATTAAATTATCTGTAAAAGCAACATCACAGAAACTACTATCAAAACCAAGAAAGGTGAAAAAATCACAAAAGAGTTGGTAGGTTATGAAATCTGGCTTTCTGTGTGCTAATAAAAAGTTTTCATAGACTTCTTTTTGAAATACAAATAATACGATTCCAACAATGAATATCGCAGCAGCACTTCTAACTAAATGCCATCTTAATTCCTCTAGATGACTTAAAAAGGACATCTCTTTTTGTTTTTCAGCCATTAAAATATTCCTTCTTTAATTAAATCGTGTAAATGCACTACACCCATATAATTATTTTCATGATCAACAACCAACATTTGTGTAATGCTGTTGTTTTCCATAGTGTTTAAAGCATCTATTGCCATGGCATCTTCAGTGATTGTCTTAGGACTTTTGCCCATAATATCTCTTGCTTTGAATTGAGAAATCTCTGTAGTTTTAGTAAGCATCCTCCTAATATCACCGTCTGTAATAATACCTGACAACTTATTATTTTTCATAACTGCTGTTACTCCTAATCTTTTTTCAGAAATTTCAACAATTACTTGAGCGATACTGTCTGTTTCATTTACTTTCGGAACTTGATTGTTTTCAACCAAATCACCAACTCTTAAGTACAAACGTTTCCCAAGAGCACCTCCAGGATGATATTTTGCAAAATCTTTGCTTGTGAAACCTCTCAAATCTAATAAGCAAACAGCCAAAGCATCTCCTAAAACTAATTGTGCTGTTGTACTTGTTGTAGGCGCTAAATTATTGGGACAAGCTTCTTTTTCAACATACGCATTTAAGGTGAAATCGGCGTGTTCTCCTAAATAAGAATCAATATTTCCTGTAATTGCTACTATTTTGTTTCCATAATTTTTAATTAATGGAACTAAAACTTTAATTTCCGGAGTGTTTCCGCTTTTAGAAATACATATTACGACATCGTCTTTTTGAACATTTCCTAAATCTCCATGGATAGCATCCGCTGCATGCATAAAAATAGCAGGTGTACCAGTAGAGTTAAAGGTTGCTACAATCTTAGTGGCAATATTTGCACTTTTACCAATACCGGTTACAATTACTCTTCCATTAGAATTAAAAATAAATTTAACCGCTTCTTCAAAGCTAACATCAATTAATTTAGCTAAATTAGCAATAGCATTACTTTCTGTTAAAATAGTTTCTTTTGCGGTATTTATAATTGTGGTTATCTTTTTCAATAGTTTGGTATTTTATCAGAATAAAAAAAAGTTATATCTTAGATTAAGAAACAAGCAAATTTACTACAAATAATAGTTAGAGCAAATTTAATAGAAGGTTTGTGAGCTGATAATAAAAATTAAAACGAATATTTACTTAAATGAATTTATATACTCCCCTTAAAAAATTCTTTGGTTTTACTAAATTTAAAGGACTGCAAGAGCAAGTAATTAATAGTATTGTTGCCAATAATAATACTTTTGTAATAATGCCCACCGGTGGAGGGAAGTCTCTCTGTTATCAATTGCCTGCTTTGATGGCAGAAGGAACTGCAATTGTGGTTTCTCCGTTAATAGCTTTGATGAAAAACCAAGTAGATGCAATTAGAGGTATTTCTGAACATAATGGGGTTGCTCACGTATTGAATTCTTCTTTAAATAAGACAGAAATAAATCAAGTTAAAGAAGATATTAATAGTGGGATTACAAAACTCTTGTATGTAGCACCAGAATCTTTGATAAAAGAGGAGTATGTTGCTTTTTTAAGGACCCAGAAAATTTCTTTTGTGGCTATTGATGAAGCGCATTGTATTTCTGAATGGGGTCACGATTTTAGACCCGAGTACAGAAATTTAAAACACATTATTAAGGCGATAGATAATGTACCTGTTATTTGTTTGACAGCTACAGCCACAGAAAAAGTACAGGAAGATATTTTAAAGACTCTTGGAATTCCAGAGGCCAATAGGTTTAAAGCCTCTTTTAATAGACCTAATTTATTTTACGAAGTAAGACCTAAAACAGGTGAAGTAGAAAAAGATATTATTCGTTTTGTAAAACAAAGAATGGGTAAGTCTGGAATTATTTACTGTCTGAGCCGTAAAAAAGTAGAACAAGTTGCTCAGGTTTTACAAGTAAATGGAATTAAAGCGGTTCCTTATCATGCAGGTTTAGATGCAAAAACTCGGGTAAAACATCAAGATATGTTTTTAATGGAAAATTGCGATGTAGTGGTTGCTACGATTGCTTTTGGAATGGGAATCGACAAACCAGATGTTCGTTTTGTAATTCATCATGATATTCCAAAAAGTTTAGAAAGTTATTATCAAGAAACAGGGAGAGCAGGACGTGATGATGGAGAAGGTTATTGTTTGGCTTTTTATGCGTATAAAGATATCGAGAAGTTAGAGAAGTTTATGGCGAGCAAGCCGGTAGCAGAACAAGAAATTGGTCATGCATTATTACAAGAAGTTGTTGGTTATGCTGAAACTTCCATGAACAGACGAAAATATTTGTTGCATTATTTTGGTGAAGAATTTGACGCTGAAACTGGAGATGGAGCAAATATGGATGATAATTCTAGAAATCCTAAGAAAAAACACGAAGCTAAAGAAGATGTAAAACTCTTATTAAATGTGATAAAAGACACTTTGCAAAAGTATAAAGCAAAAGAAATTGTGAATACGATTGTAGGAAAAGAGAATGCATTACTAACGTCTCACAAAACACATTTACAACCTTTTTTTGGCAGTGGAAAAGAAAAATCTTCTCTTTACTGGATGGCATTGATAAGGCAGATTTTAGTAGTCAACCTCATAAAGAAAGAAATTGAACAATATGGAGTTGTTAAATTGACAGAAAAAGGAGGTAAGTATCTCCTAAAACCGACTTCTTTTATGATGACAGAAGATCATTCTTACGATGAAGGGGATGATAATTCTATCATAACAAATTCTAAATCTTCCGGGGGAGTTGCTGATGAAAAACTTGTAAAAATATTAAGAGATTTACGTAAAAGTGTTGCATCCAAACATGGGGTTCCTCCTTTTGCTGTTTTTCAGGACCCATCATTAGATGATATGGCATTGAAATACCCTATAACATTAGCAGAACTTTCGACGGTACATGGAGTGGGAGAAGGAAAAGCAAGGAAGTTTGGAAAGAAATTTACGAAGTTAATTTCTGATTATGTCGCAGAAAATGACATTCTAAGACCCGATGATTTAATTGTAAAAAGTACAGGTATAAATTCTGGATTAAAGCTATTTATAATTCAGAATACAGATAAAAAATTACCTTTAATTGACATTGCTAAATCCAAAGGATTAGAGATGAGTAGCTTAATTAAAGAAATGGAAACTGTTATTTTCTCAGGCACAAAGCTAAATATCAACTATTCTCTAGATGATTTATTAGACGAAGACCAACAAGAAGAAATTTATGACTACTTTATGGATGCAGAATCAGATGATATTGAGCTAGCTTTAGAGGAGTTTGATGGAGATTATGATGAAGAAGAATTGCGTTTAATGCGGATAAAATTTATAAATGAAGTAGCAAATTAGTAAAAAAATAAGTACGTAAAAAAAGAGGTGAAATTAATTTGCTTCTTTTTTTTGTGGACTATTTAATTTAAACATTTTTAGAAGTCAACTTAATCCTCATTTTTATTGCTAAAAGAAACAATCTTTCTCTCTTTAATACAAGTGCAAAACTACAAAGTGAAAATAGTAAGCAGTACTCCTAAAAGTATTGCAATAAATTTACCTAAGTTAAATTTATGATTTTCAGAACCTTCAAAAAGAATTATCGTTGAAATATGTAAGAACACACCAATAATTAAAGCTGTGATTTCCATTGCATAGGTTGTGAAAAACGGAATTTTATCACCTAATAAGACTCCAAAAGGACTCATTAATGCAAAAGAAGTTAAGAAAATAAAAATTATTTTTTTAGAGTATTTGGTCTGAATTAAAAAAGTAGTTAAAACAACAGCAATCGGAATTTTATGAACCACAATTGCCCATAATAAATTGTCACCAGTATTGTGTATTGGCAATCCTTCAGAAAAAGCATGCAAACATAAACTCACAAATAGTAGCATTGGAAACTCTTTTCCATCAGAATGAATATGTATGTGTCCATGTTCTGCTCCTTTAGAAAAAGATTCTAGAACAGATTGGATAATGATTCCTACTAAAATAATGATTCCTATTTTTTTAGGATCTGTTGTTTCATAATATACTTCAGGTACTAAGTGTAAAATAGTTACGGATAACAAATAAGCGCCACTAAAAGCGAGTAGTAAACGGACGAATTTAGTACTAGGTTTTATGACAAAAACCAATAGAGCGCCAATAAAAACAGCCGCTATTAAAAAAATGTAACTCATTTTGCAATAATAATTAACCGATCAGAAGTTTTATCTTCATAGGTGTTTAAATGATAATTTCCAAAAACATTTGTAATGGTAAAACCAACTTTTTCAAAGAAACTCGTCATTTTATCAAGATCTAAATATTTCACTCTTTCTGTATAAGCGTGGTTTTTACCGTCAACAGAAAAAGAAATATGCTTAAAGATAAACCCATTCTTAATTTCTCTTTTGATGTTAAAAGTAATCCGATCTACTGTTTTTGTTTCAATAGCGACTAGATTTAGTTTTACTTTTTTAGCATTTAAAAAGTCGAAAACAAAAAAACCATCTTTATTTAATCCTCGTTTCATGTTTTCTAAAATACCAATATCTTCTTTGTCGTCTTCAAAATAACCAAAGCTAGTAAACAAATTAAATACAGCGTCATATTTATTATTCAGAGGTTGACGCATGTCATGTACCGAAAAGTTTAAGGTGTTGTTTTCAAATGCTTTCGCAGCTAAAATACTGTTTTCAGCCAAATCACTACCGGTAACTTTATAGCCTAAAGAGTTTAAAAAAACAGCATGACGCCCTTTTCCACAAGGTAAATCTAGAATGTGAGCTGTTTTTGGCAAATTTAAAAAAGAAGTCATCTTTTTCATAAACAACTGTGCTTCATCATCATTTCTTTCTTTATATAGAATATGATAATACGGAGTATTAAACCAATCTGTAAACCAATCTTTTGTTTTCATTTTTAAAAATTACGATCAATGATATTTAGTATTAGAATTGCTTTAGATTCTATTGGCTTTAAATTGTCTGTTGCTCGTTATGGAATTTGAGTTTGTAAAAGTAACGAAATCTTAGGTTTCAAAAAATGAAAAACTTAATTACTATAAAAGCTATTAATAAAATGTATTTTTGCAGTCAATTTTATGAGTATGAACAAAGATTTTAAAATGACGGCAACAACACTTTTTGGTTTAGAAAGTGTTTTGGCAAATGAATTGAAGGAACTTGGAGCGCAAGATGTCAAAGAAGGGGTTAGAAGCGTTTCTTTTAAAGGTGATACGGGTTTTATGTACAAAGCAAATATTGCTTTAAGAACTGCTGTAAGAATTTTAAAACCGATTAAAGTTTGTAAAATATATGATGAAGAAGATTTGTATGAAGCAATTCAGAAAATAAAATGGGAAAACTTTTTAGAAACGGAAGGTACTTTTGCGATAGGAGCCGTCGTGAATTCTAAGAATTTCACATCAAATTCACATTATATTTCTTTAAAATCGAAAGATGCAATTGCAGATTATTTTCGTCACAAATATAGTAAAAGACCTAATGTAGATTTAGATTATCCAGATTTAAAAATCCATATTCATATCCAAAAAGAATGGCTAACAGTCTCTTTAGATTCTTCTGGAGATTCATTACATAAAAGAGGTTATAGAACAGCTACAAACATAGCACCCATTAACGAAGTTTTGGCTGCTGGTATGGTTTTGTTGTCTGGTTATACAGGTGATGAAAACTTTATTGATCCTATGTGTGGTTCGGGGACAATTTTGATTGAAGCGGCAATGATTGCTAATAATATTCCTGCAAATATCAACAGAAAATTGTTCGCTTTTGAAAACTGGAAAGATTATGATGAAGATTTATATTTCACGATCCAAGAATCTTTATTAAAGAAAATTCGTTCTTCTCATTTCAAAATTATGGGATTTGATAAAGCGCCTTCTGCAGTAGAAAAAGCAAAAGCGAATATCGAAAACGCAAATTTAGATGAGTTTATAGGAGTGCATCATGTCAACTTTTTTAATTCCACAAAAGAGGTTTTTGGGAATACGACCATTTTATTTAATCCACCTTATGGAGAGCGTTTAAATATAGATGTAGAAGAGTTTTATACTAAAATAGGAGATACGCTTAAGAACAATTATCCAGGCTCAATAGCCTGGTTGATTACTTCAGATACTGACGCTTTAAAATGTGTAGGCTTAAGAACTTCGAAAAGAATTGCGCTTAAAAACGGAGATTTAAACTGTCGGTTTGTGAAGTATGAATTGTATGAAGGAACTCGTAAATTTAAAGAACCTAAAGAAACCTCAGAGAAAGAAGTAGATAGCGATTCAAAAGAATAATTTTTTTATATTTCTTCCACCGTTGTTGGTTTCCGATACCCTTGAAAAGGTTGTTTTAGCAATTCTTTTAGTGATGAATTTTTAACTTCATCAGGGAAAGTGTCTACTCCATAAACAATTTTTTCACGGTCCATTTCAATGTAAGTACCTAAAAGTCGATCCCAAAAAGAAAATATGTTTCCGTAGTTAGCATCTGTGTATGGTAATTTATGATGGTGATGAATTTTGTGCATATCTGGAGAGACAATAAAATAACTCAAAAACTTATCCACCTTTGGTGAAATTTTAATATTTGCGTGAGTGAACTGCGTGAAAATCAATGACATTGATTGGTATAGCATTACAATAGCAATGGGAGTTCCAACGAGAAAAACACCCAATAAAGTAAAAGCAAAACGGATTATACTTTCGATGGGGTGGTGTCTGTTAGCTGTTGTTGTATCTACTTTGTGGTCTGAATGATGTACCAAATGGACCATCCATAGAGGTTTTACCTTGTGCTCTGTATAGTGCGCTAAATAAGCGCCAAAGAAATCCAAAAGCACAATTCCCAAAGTCACATACAACCATAAAGGCATTTCTGGAAGCCAGTTAATGAATCCAAAATTATTGGTTTGCACCCAATCGGCGGTTTTTAGCAATAAAAAAGCCAATGTAAAATTGATGAGAATGGTTGTAAACGTAAAAAATAAGTTTGGAAAAGCATGTTTCCATTTTTTGTAATCAAATCTAAATAGCGGAACGCTCCCTTCTAAAATCCAAAAAAATGTGATTCCACCTACTAAAATTAAGCTTCTATGTGTAGAGGGGATCGTTTCAAAATAAGTGTATAATGTTTCCAAAGGGTTAAATTTCTACTAAAATACTAAAAATTGATGAATCAGGAACTTTAAAATGTTTTGTATAATTTTTTATATTTCTTGGATTGCAAAATTAAATATTCTTAATTTTGCAGTGTAGAAGCTAAATGGTTTCTCCTACCAATTAAAGAAAACATGTACAAATCTGTTGTAAGACCGCTATTTTTTTTATTCGACCCAGAAAAAATTCATCATTTTACATTTTCTTTAATCAAAATTGTTTGTAAAATTCCTTTTGTTTCTTCAATTTTCAGAAGCTTATATGTTATTGAAGACAAACGTTTAGAAAGAACTTTGTTTGGAATTACTTTTAAAAACCCAGTGGGTTTGGCAGCCGGTTTTGATAAGAATGCTGTTTTATACAATGAGTTAGCCAATTTTGGTTTTGGGTTTATAGAAATAGGCACTGTAACTCCAAAAGCACAAATGGGTAACCCTAAAAAAAGATTGTTCAGATTAAAAGACGACCAGGGTATTATTAATAGAATGGGTTTTAATAATGACGGAATTGAAGCTGCTATTAAAAATTTAAAAAAGAATAAAGGGCACGTTATTATTGGAGGAAATATTGGTAAAAATACAGCAACAACTCCAGACAACTATACCCAAGATTATTGTGAAGTTTTTAAAGCCTTGCATCCTTTTGTAGATTATTTTGTATTGAACGTGAGTTGCCCTAATGTCGGGAGTCATGCAAAATTGAATGATAAAGACTATTTATTAGAGTTGATTTCTGCGTGCAAAAAAATGAATACTGAGGAAAAAATCCAAAAACCAATCTTATTAAAAATAGCACCGGATTTAAATACCATTCAATTAGATGAAATTATAGACTTGGTAAATGAAACAAAAATAGATGGTGTCATCGCTTCTAATACTTCTACAAATAGAGAAGGCTTGAAAGCTTCTAAAGAGCGTTTGGCTGCAATTGGAAATGGTGGGCTAAGTGGGCAGCCAGTAAAAAAACAGAGTACAGAAGTTATTCAATATTTAGCAAATACTTCTAATAAATCTTTTCCTATTATTGGAGTAGGAGGTATTCACTCAGAAAAAGATGCCTTAGAAAAATTAAATGCTGGAGCAGATTTAGTACAAGTCTATACAGGTTTTATATATGAAGGACCCGCTTTAGTGAAGCGGATTAACAAAGCAATTTTATCAAAATTATAATTTCTTATCATCCCTACAGCTTCTGTAGAAGTTGATTTGGTGTGTTCTTATCCTTTACTTTTTTACTGTTTTTTTTTACTTCTTAAATGACCTTCTTTTGTGAGGCTAATATTATTAAAAAAGCATTAATTATTTTCTAGTAACAAATCTTCTTTGTAATTTTATGAAATGGTTAAAAAATGTTTCATTACTTTATTTTTTATATCACTTTTGTGTTCTTGTAAAAATGAAGAAATAACTTTTGTACAATCTTATACATATAATGAGTTAAAAACTTTGTTAGAAAAGAATGATGGCAAAACTTATGTCATTAATTTTTGGGCAACCTGGTGTGCACCTTGTGTTAAAGAATTGCCCGCTTTTGAAAAAATAAACAAAGAATATGCGACTAAAAATGTAACAGTTATTTTAGTGAGTCTAGATTTCCCAAAGCAAGTAACTAAAAGATTAATTCCGTTCATCAATAAGAAAAAACTACAATCTAGGGTTGTTTTATTGAATGATATTAACGAAAACTTTTGGATAAAAGCTATTGATTCTAGTTGGTCTGGAGCGATACCAGCTACAATAATTTATAATGGAAAAGATAGAAAATTTTACGAGCAATCTTTTGATTATGATCAATTAGAAAGGGAATTACAACCTTTTTTATAAACCAATAATAAATGAAAAGTATAAAAACGATTTTAATTTTATTTGCATGTGCAATAATAAGCGCATTCACTATAAAAACTACTGAAGGTTACCAAGTGGGGGACGTTATTGAAGACTTTAAATTAAAGAATATTGATGATACAATGGTTTCTTTATCAGATTATAAGGAAGCAAAAGGATTTGTGATTATTTTTACCTGTAATCAATGTCCGTATTCAGTTGTAAATGAAGACAGAATAATTGCCTTAGATCTCAAATACAAGAAATTAGGTTATCCTGTAATTGCTATTAATCCTAACGATCCAAGAGCTTCTCGGGGAGATGGATTTGAAGAGATGAAAGTTCGTGCTTCAGAAAAAGGATTTACTTTTCCCTACTTGTTTGATGAAGGACAGAATGTGTATCCGAAATTTGGAGCAACAAAAACACCACATGTATATATTGTAAGCAAATCAGGGATGAATGTCGAATATATTGGAGCTATAGATAATAGTTCTAGAAAGCCAGAAGCAGTTACAGAAAAATATGTAGAAGATGCTGTAGATGCCTTATTAGAAGGAAAAAAACTTGTAATAACAGAAACAAGAGCAATTGGTTGCTCAATAAAAGTATTTTAAAAAAAGTAAATTTAAATGCGTTTTTTATCTAAGATTTATACTTTGTAAAAGTAGCCTAGACCAAAATGATAATTTGATAAGGCACGATAGATTTTTAAGGGAGTATGCCGAGCATTATTTAATATCAAATAAAGCGCGGGTTACAAGAAATTAATACCAGCGTTTCTTTTTCTTTTTAGAGGCTTCAGATTTTCTACCTTTTTTATTTTTACTAATCGTATTTGGTTGTAGTTTTTTATGCTTTGGTTTGTCGATAACATAAGGATGTTCAGTAATAATTTTAATTGGTTTTTCAATTAAAGTTTCAATCAATTTAATATAAGTATTTTCATCTGGAGAACAAAAAGAAAAGGCAATTCCGGATTTCCCTGCTCTACCTGTCCGTCCAATTCTATGAACGTAGGTTTCAGGAATGTTAGGTATATCGAAATTAATAATTGCATCTACATTTGTAATGTCAATTCCACGTGCTGCAACATCCGTCGCAATCAATATATTCGATTTTTTATTTTTAAAATCTTCAATTGCTTTATTCCTTACTGCTTGTGTTTTGTCTCCATGAATACTAGTAACTTTATAGCTATTTTTATTTAGTGATTCCTCTAATTTGTCAACGCCAAATTTTGTGCGTCGAAAAATGATTATCTTACCATTTATGGTATTTCTTAAGAGGTGTAAACACAAATCTGTTTTGTTCTTTTTGGGAAGATAATACAATAACTGACCAATATTTTTTGCGGTAGTTTCTTCAGGGTTTATTTCAATTTTAATAGGGCTTTTTAGGAATCTTTTTGCCAATTCATCTATTTTTTCTGGAATTGTAGCAGAAAAAAGTAAGGTTTGTTTTTTCTTAGGACATAATGCTTCTATTTTTTTTACATCCGCTATAAAACCCATGTCTAGCATTAAATCAGCTTCATCTAATACAAAAACTTCAATAGCACTTAAATCAATGTTTCCTTGGATTTGTAAATCAATTAATCTTCCTGGTGTGGCAACTAAGATATCTACCCCTTTTCCTAATATTTCTTTTTGTGGCTCTAAAGAAACTCCACCAAAGACTGCGGTTGTTTTTAAATCAGTGTATTTGCTAAAGCTTATAAAATTTTCTAAAATTTGAATAGCCAACTCACGAGTTGGTGTTACAATTAATGATTTTATTTTTTTTTCTCCTTCTTCAGTATCTTTTTTGTCTAGTAAAAGTTGAATAATAGGCAACGCAAAAGCGGCCGTTTTTCCAGTACCAGTCTGTGCAGAGACGATTGTGTTTTTTTTAGCTAAAACTAGTGGAATTGTCTTTTCTTGTACTTGAGTTGTTGTGTGATATCTTTCTTCAGCAACTGCTTTTAAGATTGATTTATGTAGCGATAATTCAGAAAACTGCATTGATTATTTTTAATGCAAAGGTAGTTCAAATGTTGCGATAGTTTTTGATGATTTTTTGTATTTTAAAAAGGAGACTTTCGAGCTTTGCAAATGGTTTTGTGTGTGGGAGTTGCAAGTTGAAATTCAACGGTTTGATACAGCTAATTTAAAACTAAAAAATAAAAAAGTGAAATGGGTTTATCTAAATATGCTAGAATTCCCAATGTGTTATTTTCAAATTTGAGATGTTTTTTTCTTAGCTACAATCTTCCTTTCTTGAAGAGAATTTAAACTATAAGCGTTCTTCAATCCAAGTTTTGAAACTATAAAAATTTTGTGGTGCAACTCCATGTCCAACTGGGTATTCAGAATACTTGTTTTGAAAGCCTAAATTGTCTAAGAAAGGTTTTGATTTCCTAGCCCATGTTACAGGTAGTACTTGGTCTACAGCGCCGTGGGAACAATAATAGGTTGTTTCAATTTCTCTAGAAATAGTCGTTGGTAATAATTCGGTGTTTATGTATCCGCTTAATGCAATTACATGCTGTACTTTATTTGGGTAGAAAAAACTTAGAGAATAGCTTAAAATAGCGCCTTGACTAAATCCAAGTAAAAAAGTTTTATTCGGATTTGTTTTGTACTTCGCTTTTATTTCATCAATAAAAACAGCTATTTGATCAATAGCTTCTTTGGCTTGTTCTAAGTCTGAAAATTTACCATTCATAGCATCAAAATTAATAGCATACCAAGCATAACTTCCAGAGCCCATAGATCGAGGAGCTTGTGCGCTAATAATTAAAAAATCGTCTGGTAGTTCTTCTGTAAAAGAAAATAAATCTTGTTCATTACTTCCGTAGCCGTGCAGTAAGATTAATAAAGGCGGATTTTTAATTGCTGTTTTGGGTGGTCTAACCAAATAATGCAAATCGCTCATTTTTATATTGCTTTTTTGTGGAAATTATAAGTTCTTAAGCAAGACTTGAAATTGATTACCAAAGAATGGAATCTTTCTTCTTCCTTTTTTTAATTTTAAGATATTTGATTTAGGATAAGTTGCTCGTTTGCGAAAATACCATATGCTTTACCTCTTAGCTTTTTATTTAAAAAAGGACTATTTTTTGATGTTGATAAAATATGCTCCTTTGAAAATACGTACTCATTTTTAGGATCAAACAAAGTGATTTCTGCTTTATTTTTTTCTTTAATAGAATGATTTTCTAGTCCGAAAATAGCTTTTGGTTTACTTGTAATATGGGCGATAAAATCATCTAAATCCAACACTGAATTTATTGCTCCAAAAGAACTCTCTAGACCTATTGCCCCGTCTTTTGCTTCGCTAAATTCTACTTTTTTGTTCTCGATATCAATGGGGTTGTGATCTGAGGTAATTATATCTATCACTCCAGATTTAATCCCTTTTTGCAATCCATTTAGGTCAGATTTAGTTCTTAATGGTGGGTTTACTTTAAAGTTGCTATCAAAACCATGCAATTCATCATCAGATAATATTAAATGGTGAGCAGAAACGCTACAGGTTACTTGGAGTCCTTTCTTTTTGGCTTCTTTAATTAATGCAACAGATTTTGTCGTAGAAATTGTGGGAATATGTAATTTTCCTCCTGTGTATTCTAGTAAAGATAAATGGCTAGAGATTTGTAGGTGCTCTGCCAAAGAAGGGGTTCCTTTTAGTCCTAATTTTGTACTGTTTATTCCTTCATTTGCAATTCCTTCACCAGCGATGGAATTATTTTTTGGAAAACTGAGCACTAACCCATCAAAGTTTTGAGCATATAAAAGCGCAATTTTCATTAAATTGTCATTAGCAATTGGTTTGTTATAATCCGAAAAAGCAATGGCTCCAGATTGTTGCATGTCATATAACTCTGCCATCTCTAAACCTTTGCTACCTTGTGTTAAAGCTGCAATAGGGTAGAGGTTTGTGGCAAATCCTTTTGCGTTGTTTATTAAAAATTCAACAGCAGATTTTGAGTCAATCACAGGATTTGAATTGGCGTTTACTGCCACAGAAGTGAAGCCACTTTTTGCAGCAACATTTAATCCATTGCTAATGGTTTCTCTTTCTTCAAAACCGGGTTCTCCAAAAGAAACACTCGTATCAAACCAACCGCAAGAAACATGCAAATTTGCCAGTGATACGAATTGGTAATTATCTTTGTTTTTTATGGAATCTTCGATTTTATCAATAATTCCATTCGTAATTAAAATGTCTTTTTTTTGATTGTGATATGGACTTGAAGGGTCTATAATTGTTGCCGATTTTATAAGCGTGGTCATGGTTTATAGAATTTTAAAATCAAAAGTTCTAAGAGCAAAGATACAATTGCCAGCGTTAAAAACCATTTCCAAAGCCAATGAACTTCATATTTTTTATTAATTTCTTTAAAAATAGTAGGAATAGATGTAGCAATTGTCACTTTCTTGTTTGTTTTTTTTAATGCATTTAAATCCATAAAATTCAGCATGCTTTCTTCTTTTGGGTAATTGAAAGCTAATTTTTGAATTGTGTCATTGCCTTTTAAAATAGTATAAAATCCATTTTTTAATGGTTGTTCATTTGTTGTGATGCGAACTTTGTTTTGAAACTTTTTTTGCAAAGGAATAAAAGAGTTTACTGCGTTTGAGATTCTTAAAACCCTGTTTTTATTAAGTGCTGTTTCAATGTCAATATTATTTTCCATACCCGTTCTATAGAATAATTGCGGGTGCTTGTAGCTCATTTTTCCAAAATTATAAAAAACAGGCACTACTAGTGGAGATGTAATGAAGTTGCTGTTTTTTCTGTTCAAAGGACTAGATATCCAATAAATAGTGCCTTCAGCGTTCTTAATTTGCGATATAAAGGAAGTGCTGTCTTCAAACAAGACAATATTGCTTGCTTTTATTGAGGAAATAGGAAAGTGGCTTTCAGCAGTTGGGTATTGAAAATTAGTTACTTTTTTTGAAAAAACGTTTTGAAATAGTGGGTGCTTGTAATTGATATTTGTAATTTTTAGTTTCCCCGTTTTTTTAACTTTAATTTTTCCAGCATTTAAATTTTTAAATAAAGAATTGTATGTCTGAAGGTTTAAATTTTCACTTGGAATAATTACTAAGCTTCCTCCGTTTTTAGAAAAAGTTATAATTTTTTCTGATAAAAATTTTGGAATATATTCAACTTCGTTTAATATAATTAATTGCTGTTTTACTAGGGTGTTGTAGTTGGTGTTTTGAACGGAGGATTGTAAGAAATTAAATTCTTCTTTATCGTAAATTTTAGAAAGAAAATCAGCTTGTTTTCCGATGGTTAAAACATTAATTTTTTGATTGTTTTTGAGTACGAAATAAAAGGTATTATCAAAGGAAAAAGTATCGCTAAAAGTTAGTTCTATTTTTCCTTTAAATTCTTCTTGATTTTGAATTTTAAATTGAATTTTTTTAAGCGCATCTTTTTCAAAAGAGGAGGAGCGTTTGCTGATAAGTTTTGTGCTGTTATAAACGGCTATTGGGATATTTTTTTTTAGTGTCCCTTGATTTTTGATCAGTACATTTAATGTAAAATTAGTTGCATTTGAATTGCTAATAAAAACACTGTCAATGGAAATGTTATTTTTTATTGAAGCAGTGAGTTTTATGGCAGAAAAAGGAGGTGTTACATTTGTAAATTTATTTACATAAACGTTCTGAAAATCAGATATTAAAAACACATTACTTAAATTTTTAGTTTCACTTTTTATTTTACTGCTAAATTTTAGTAAAATTGTAGATAAATCTATTCTTTTTGAAGTTTCTTTAATATTTAACAACTTGTTTTTTAGTTCATTTTTGGTAATTTTATCATAAAAATTGGAATTTGTTTGAAGTGAAAAAAGTTCTTTTTCAACAACATTTTCAATAATTTCTTGCGCTGCTATTTGCAATAAATTCCCTTTTTCTCCTTTGGTATTTGTGCTTAGGGAATTGTCTAGGTAAATAAAATTATGTTGTTTCGAATTTGATTTTTGATTGCTTAAATAAGGTTGTGAAAACGCAAAAATTATCGCTGAAAATAATAGCAGTCTTGTAGCTAAGATTAACCATTTTTTTATGCGAGAACTCTTACGACTTTGTTGCGCTAATTGTTGTAAGAAAGCAACATTGGTAAAAGGAACTTTTACAAATTTTTGTAGCTGAAAAAGATGCACCAAGATAGGAACAATCAGTAGTACTAATGAGTATAAAATTTCTGGATTTTTAAATAGCATTATTTCCTTTTACATAATTTTAAAAAGCTAATCTATTACAAAATACATAAAGTTTATAGAAGTGTTGATTACTAATTAAAACTTTTCAAAAACACCCAATCCAAATAATGCAAAGTCATATTTTACAGGGTCACTTTTGTCTAGACTTCTCAAGCTTTTGTCTAATTCAGAGAGTGCTTTCCAATCGTTTTGCTTTCTTAAAAGTAATTTTAATTTTCTTGCGACGTTGCCTGAATGAACATCTAAAGGACAAGATAGGTTTGCAGGGTTGTGGGTTTGCCAAATTCCAAAATCTACACCTGCATGATCGTTTCTAACCATCCAACGTAAAAACATATTAATTCTCTTTGCTGCTGAATTTTTTAGTGGATCAGAAACATGTTTTTGTGTTCTTTGTTGATGAGGAACTTCAAAAAACACTTGTTTTAAATTATGAATTGCATTTCTATAGGTTGTATCCTGACCTTTGATGGATAGGACGTTTTCTAACCCTTGGTGTTTCTTGTATATGTGGTGTAGTGATTTTATAAATTGCTCTAAGTCGATTGAATTAAATGTTCTATGGACAAATCCTTCCAATGATTTTAAATCACTTTTTTGATGGTTTGTCACAAAATCATAAGGAGCATTATCTAATAATTCTATCATTTTAGATGCGTTTCTTATAATCATCGTTCTATTTCCCCATGATATGGTTGCCGTTAAAAAAGCGGCGATTTCTATATCTTCTTTTTTAGAAAAAAGGTGTGGGATTTGAATGGGGTCAGATTCTATAAACTTAGGATTGTTGTATAGAATTACCTTTTCATCTAAAAACTCTTTGAGGGCTATTTTTTTCATTATTGTATTGTGTCAGGAATAAAAGAAAGGCATAGAAAAATTCCATTATAGGTTGCATGTAATAAGATTGACCATAGCAAGCCAAGTTTGATACGTATAAAACCTAAATAACCACCTAAAAGTATTTGAGGTAAGACCAAAAGAGGGCTTAATAGTACTACATTGGCTGTGATTTCAAAATTTGATAAATGAACAAATCCGAAGAGTAGTGTGAGCGTATAAAAAGCAATTTTAAATGACTTTGGGTTTCTAAATAGTTTCAATGGTGCCCTAAAGATAAGTTCTTCAAAAACTGGCGCTAATATAACGGCAAAAAATGTGAGTTGTAGTTTAGATAATTTTTTAACCAATTCTTCCATTGCGTGTTTATTTAAATCAATCCAACCCATTTCTTCTACGATAACAAAAATCGGCCCGATGATAAAGCTTGTTAGGATACAAATTGCTAATAATTTAAAAAATACAGAAAATTTGTGTTTTAAATTGGTGCTTTCATCTTCTTTTAAATTGGGGTTTTTTAAATAAGCGAGAAGCTCTCTAAAGGTTTGTCTCATTGGTTTTTTGTGCTCTACTTATTTATAGAATTTTTCCATCTTTCATGGTTAATTTTCGATCTGCCATATCTGCCAGTTCTTCATTATGAGTAATAATGACAAAGGTTTGACCAAATTCATCACGAAGTTTAAAAAATAGTTCATGTAAGTTTTTTGCAGATTCACTATCTAAATTCCCACTAGGTTCATCCGCAAGAATTACAGAAGGGCTGTTAATTAATGCTCTGGCAACAGCCACTCTTTGTTGTTCACCACCAGAAAGTTCGTTGGGTTTGTGATCTATTCGATGAGATAGCCCTAAAAAAGTAAGAATTTCTTTGGCTTTTTTTGTTGTTTCTTGTTTCGATTTCTTTCCAATAAAAGCAGGAATACAAACGTTTTCTAAAGCAGAGAATTCTGGTAATAGTTGATGAAATTGAAAAATAAAACCAATATGGTTGTTTCTAAATGAAGAAAGTTCTTTGTCGGCTAAGTTTTTAAGTGAAATATTGTTTAATTCTAGTTTGAATTCTTCCGTCTTCAAGGGGCTGTCCAAGGTTCCTAAAATTTGTAGTAAGGTAGTCTTTCCTGCACCAGAAGGTCCAACAATAGCAACTATTTCTCCTTTTTTTATATGTAAACTAACCCCCTTTAAAACAGCTACATCTCCGAAATTTTTGTGAATATTTTCACCTATAATCATACTTATAATTTTATAACGAATGTATAAAAAAAGACTTGAATTTTAATACTTAAAAAACGGATATCCTTATAAATAAAGAATATTTGTTTTTTAAAATTGTAGAAATGATTTTTAAAAAATATTTTTAAGGGTATTATAATCTATAAAATAAATCAACCTTACAGAAAAAGTATGTCTTTGTAATTGTGTTTTTCCTTTTTTATGATAAATTATAAAACCATGTTTCTTAATAAGAAAGACATCATGAAGTTTATAATGTTACAAGATGAACATGTTAAATTTTCTTTAAAAAAAATGAATTAATTTTTTTATGAAAATTAGGAAGGTTTTATATATGAATTTGTATTTTTGTTACAGTTTTTAAACACTTATAAATGAATTTACACGAATATCAAGGAAAAGAAATATTAAGCAGTTTTGGCGTTAGAATTCAACGTGGAATTGTGGCAAGCACTCCTGCAGAAGCAGTTGATGCTGCAAAAAAACTTACAGAGGAAACCGGTACAGGCTGGCACGTTATTAAAGCACAAGTTCACGCAGGTGGTCGTGGTAAAGGTGGAGGTGTTAAGTTGGCGAAAAATTTAGCCGAAGTTAAAAGTATTTCTGATGATATTATTGGAATGATGTTAATTACGCCTCAAACATCTGCAGAAGGAAAACTTGTAAACCAAGTTTTAATTTGTGAAGATGTCTATTATCCTGGAGATGCTGAACCAGATGAATATTATATGTCTGTTCTTTTAAATAGAGCAACAGGAAAAAACATGATTATGTACTCCACAGAAGGTGGAATGGATATTGAAACTGTAGCAGAAGAAACGCCCCATTTAATTTTTACAGAAGAAATAGATCCTTTATTAGGTATTATGCCTTTTCAAGCTCGTAAAGTTGCTTTTAATTTAGGTTTATCTGGTGTTGCATTTAAGGAAATGACAAAATTTGTTACCAATTTATACAAAGCGTATATTGGTTCAGATTCTTCTATGTTTGAAATTAATCCGGTTTTAAAAACTTCTGATTCTAAAATTATGGCAGTAGATGCTAAAGTTTCTTTAGATGAAAATGCATTATATAGACATAAAGATTATGCGGTGATGCGTGATTTAAGAGAAGAAAATCCTATTGAGGTAGAAGCGAAAGCTGCTGGTTTAAACTATGTAGATTTAGACGGAAACGTTGGTTGCATGGTAAATGGAGCTGGTTTAGCCATGGGGACGATGGATTTAATTAAAGAATCTGGTGGTGAACCTGCAAACTTTTTAGATGTTGGTGGTACAGCTGATGCAGCTAGAGTTGAAACTGCTTTTGGAATTATTTTAAAAGACCCAAATGTAAAAGCAATTCTAGTAAATATTTTTGGAGGTATTGTACGTTGTGATAGAGTTGCACAAGGTGTTGTAGATGCATACAAGAGTATGGGCGATAAAATTACAGTGCCAATTATTTGTCGTTTACAAGGTACAAATGCTATAGAAGCAAAACAATTAATTGATAATTCTGGTATGGAGATTATTTCTGCTACAGAGTTTCAAGAAGCTGCAGATAAAGTGCAAGAAGTTTTAGAAGCTTCCTAGTTTTAGTTAAAAAGATATTGAAAACGCCTTACAATTTGTAAGGCGTTTTTTTGTGGATTGCATCTTTAGTTTGAAAGCAACTTTAATTTTGATTATAATTTTTCCTTCAAAAGAGCAATTTCATCACGGAGTCTCGCAGCTACAATAAAATCTAATCCTTTGGCAGCAGCTTCCATGTGTTTGCGTTTTTCTCTGATGCGTTTTTCTATTTCTTCTTTTGGTAAATACTGCAAGTCTTGTTCTGCCGCTACCTGTTTTGCATTGTCATAGTGATAGCTAGAAACTGAAGATTTAGTTAAGGTGTCATCAATTTTTTTATTAATTTGGGTCGGAGTAATGTTGTGTTTCGTGTTGTAAGCTATTTGGATCTCTCTTCTTCTGTCGGTTTCGTCAATGGTTTTTTGCATACTGTTCGTCATTTTATCAGCATATAAAATAGCCAGCCCATTAACGTTTCTTGCTGCTCTACCCACAGTTTGAGTTATTGATCGATGACTTCTTAAAAAACCTTCTTTATCCGCGTCTAAAATAGCCACCAAAGAAACTTCAGGTAAATCTAAACCCTCTCTCAAAAGATTTACACCAATTAAAACATCAAAGATGCCCTTCCTTAAATCTTGCATAATTTCTACACGTTCTAGTGTATCTACATCAGAATGAATGTATCGACAGCGGATGTCTACTCTTGCTAGATACTTCGTCAATTCTTCTGCCATTCTTTTGGTCAATGTGGTTACCAAGGTGCGTTCGTCTTTTTCTACACGAATATGAATTTCTTCAATTAAATTATCTATCTGATTTAAACTGGGTCTAATTTCAATAATTGGATCTAGTAACCCTGTAGGTCTGATAATTTGTTCTACAAAAACACCTTCTGTTTTTTGAAGTTCATAATCTGCAGGAGTTGCAGAAACATAAATTACTTGATTTTGAACACCTTCAAATTCTTCAAATTTTAAAGGACGATTGTCCATTGCAGCCGGCAATCTAAAACCATACTCTACTAGGTTTTCTTTTCGACTTCTATCACCGCCATACATGGCATGTGTTTGCGGAATGGTAACATGACTTTCATCGATGACCATTAAATAATCATCAGGAAAGTAATCTAACAAACAGAAAGGTCTTGTTCCAGGTTCACGACCATCTAAATAACGAGAATAATTTTCAATCCCTGAGCAATAACCCAATTCACGAATCATTTCTAAGTCGAATTCAGTTCTTTCTTTTAAACGTTTTGCTTCTAAATTTTTACCTATTTCTTTAAAATAATCGACCTGCTTGACCATGTCTTCTTGAATTTGATGAATGGCATTTTGTAACACATCTGGAGAGGTTACAAATAAGTTTGCGGGATAAATAATAAGTTCTTTGAAGCTTTCTATAACTATGTTGCTCTCTAGATCAAACGATTCTATTTCTTCAATTTCATCACCAAAAAAATGGACTCTATATCCATTATCACCATAGGACGGGTAAATAGTGACAACATCACCTTTTACTTTAAAGGTTCCGCTTTTTATTTCGTGTTCCGTTCGAGAATATAAACTTTGAACAAGCTGATGTAAAAATTTTGTTCTAGCAATTTGCTTATTTACCTCAATAGGGATTATATTTTTTTTAAATTCTGTGGGATTTCCAATCCCGTACAAACAAGAAACAGAGGCAACAACCAAAACATCTCGTCTACCAGAAAGTAGGGAAGAGGTGGTACTTAATCGCAAGCGTTCGATGTCTTCATTAATGGATAAATCTTTTTCAATATAAGTTCCTGTTACAGGAATGTATGCTTCTGGTTGATAATAATCGTAATAAGAAACAAAATATTCTACCGCATTTTCAGGAAAAAAAAGTTTAAATTCGGAATACAGTTGGGCTGCTAATGTTTTATTATGAGCTAAAACTAAGGTTGGCTTTTTTACTTCTTTGGCGACATTTGCCACCGTAAAAGTTTTTCCGGAACCAGTTACACCAAGTAGGGTCTGAAATTTTTCACCTCCAATAATATTTTGTGTAAGATCTTTTATTGCTTGGGGTTGATCTCCAGTAGGAGAAAATTCTGATACCAATTTAAATTCCATGGTGTAAAAATACGGATACTTTGTAAAAAAGTATCCGTATTTGTATCTAATTTTTGTGATTAAAAAGAGGTGTTTTTTTTATAAATCTCTCTTCTTTAATAGTACATAAGACAGATAAATAAAGATAAAAGTCCAAGCTAAAACAATAAGAATTGTAGCAACTTCTACTTCATAACTTTTAGTAAAACCCCCCATTTGTTTTGCGAGATTTTTTACAATACCTAATTTAGAACCTGGTTCTTTAATGAGATTACTCATCGCTTCTAAGGGAAGCCAAAACATAGCGTTAGAGGCTTTAACCATTGCTTCTTTAGCGTCTTTAAATAGCCACAAAGCAACTAGCCAATAGGCTCCTTCTATCATCCACCAAATAACCATTGCTCCAATTGCAAAAGCAGAACGCTTGACAAGAATTCCTAAGAACAATCCAAAGGAGAAAAAACCAACTAGTTTCACGAAAAAAGCAACTAAATATTCTAAATCAGAGGTGATAATTGAAAATTCTTTGTAATCTGAATAAAATAATCCTAAGACTAATGAAACAATAAAAACAAAAATTGTTGAAATTGCAGCAAAAACGATCACTGTGTAAAATTTAGATAAGACAAATTGTTTTTTACTTAGTCCGTCAATTAAATTTTGTTTTAGTGTTTTATTACTGTATTCATTCGCCATCATGGATACAATAACTAAGAGCAGAAAAAATTTTAAAGTAGCAGCAACATAGGTGTTAAAGTGCCAGATATACGGGAAATTGAAGATTCCTTGTTCTGCTAGATGTATGGTTTTTCCAAAAAAAGGAATTTTTACAGCGGCAATTAGGGCTATAGAAACTAAAAGTCCAAAATAGATTATAATCAATACTTTACTGGCAGTATTGTGTTTAAGCTTATGAAGTTCGATTGATAGTAGTCTTAACATGACTTTGCCTTTTATTAATTTTTATTAGTTAAATCTAAGAATTGTTCTTCTAAACTTGGCTTGCATTTTACTAAGTGAGATAATATGATGCCTTTTTTAAATAGAAATTCATTTAACTCTGTTGAAGAAATCTCCCTATTTAAAGTGGTAATAATAGTTTCTTGATTCTTATTTATCTTACCAATTGCAGGATGCCCTTTTAAAGTTGCTATTAACTTTTCTTCATTAGATTCAACCTTTAATTCAAAGAAACCAATTGAAACGGTCATTTCATCAACACGACCGCTATATAGTTTTATGCCTTTTCTAATTACGATCACATGGGAACATACTTTTTCAACTTCATCTAATAAATGAGAAGCTAATAGAATAGTTGTCCCATTTGAAGCAATACTTTTTATAATCTGACGGATTTCATGAATTCCTTGAGGATCTAAACCATTTGTAGGTTCATCTAAAATTAAAATTTCTGGATCGTTTAAGAGTGCAGAAGCAATTGCTAAACGTTGTTTCATTCCTAAAGAGAATGTGCTAAACTTACTGTCTTTTCTCTCAAATAGATTTACAGCAGTTAATTTCTCGTCAATTTTTTCTGATGATATTCCTTTAATTTTACAAATCAATTCTAAATTTTGAGTTGCAGTCATGTAAGGGTAGAAATTTGGTCGTTCAATAATTGCACCTACCTTTTTTAGTGCTTCATGCGTAGATATTTTTCCGTTAAACCAAGAAAACTCACCAGAGGTGCTGTTTACAACATTTAAAATAATACCTAAAGTAGTAGATTTTCCACTTCCATTTGGGCCTAAAATTCCGTAAACATTCCCTTTTTGTATATCAAAAGAAAGCTTGTTTACTGCATGAACTTGTCCGTATTTTTTATCAAGATTTTTAAGTGATAAGATCGTTTCCAAATAAATTATTTTAATCGTTTATCAGTGTAAGACGACTAATTTACAATTTTGTTACTTAAAAAAGTATTTGTCTATGCGGTTAATTACTTAATTGTTGATTAATGGCTAGTATACAATAGATGGTTAAACAAATAAACGATTAAACGAATGCATAAAGCTTAATACTCATTATAGTCGAAATCATCAAAATCACCAAATTCGTCATCGATGTTTCCATCATCTCCAAAGCCGTCATCTAACTTTTCTATAACAAATTCTTTTTCTGGAGCTTCACTTGGAACCTCTCCGACAGTTAGAATAATTTGGGGTAAATCTTCTTTTATGTCTTTAGAAATTTCAATAACTTCTACATAGAAAGTCCATAGATTTAAGAAGTCGTAAACGTAAATTAATTTGTTGTTTTCTTTTGGCAAGGTCTTGTTTAGAATGCATTTTTGCATAGAAATTCCTTCTCCAGCCTCTTCCATATTAAATAGCGGAATTTCTTCTCCTTGATTCCATTCATCATCAGTATTATAAAAAGAAGCCATTTCTTGCCCTCCAAAACCAAAGGACTTCGCAATTGTTAGGTGTAAAACTTCTAAATTTAATTGATCATCAACTAAAATAGTTCTGATTACATCTTTTTTTGTGTCTAAAATTATCCGTATTTTGTACATGGAATGCTTTAACTTTTATGCCGTAAAAATACAAATTTTTATATGTACTTTTACATTATAATATGAATGATATGGATACAACTACTATTTTAAAAGCATTTAATGCCCATTCTAGAAACACCTTAATGGAAACGCTTGATATTGAATATGTTGCTGTAGGTGATGATTTTCTAACCGCAAAAATGCCTGTAAATTCTAAAGTTTATCAACCTCACGGACAATTGCATGGTGGGGCTACCGCCGCTTTGGCAGAAAGTGTGGGTAGTGCTGCGTCAAATTTTTTTATTGAACGCGAAAGTCAGTTTATAAACGGAATTCAATTGTCTATCAACCATATAAAAAGCAAAAGAGAAGGTGTTGTTTTTGCTACAGCAAAGAATATTCATAAAGGGAAAACCACGCATTTATGGGAGGTAACCATTGTTGATGAAAATGATGAGCTAATCTCTATTGCTAAAATGACAAATATTGTTTTAACCAAGAAATAATTTATATTTTACTTTGAATATTATTTTTAATAAAATTAAAGAATCTTACAAAAAAAACATCCCTTTTGTAGGGTACAGAAAGCCTAATTCAGCAGTAATTTCTGCTTTCTTTATGAAGGATGATACCCTTAATATTACTTCTGATTTTAGTGAAATCGGATTTGTCTTTGCGCCTTTCAATCGTGAAGAGAATGCTATTTTATTTCCTAAAAAAAATGCAGAATTCATAAGTGAAAAAGGATTGTTTGATGAAGCTTTTTCTTTGAATGATACTTGTCTAAACAATAGTAATTCTGATAAAAATGAACACCTTTTATTGGTGGAAAAAGCACTTAATGAAATCAATAACAGTGAACTCACAAAAGTAGTTGTATCTAGAAAAGAAGCAATTCAACTTGATGATTTTGAAGTATTGCTTACTTTTAAAAAAATATTAAAAACCTATACTAATGCTTTTGTGTATGTTTGGTTTCATCCAAAGGTAGGTTTATGGTTCGGGGCAACTCCTGAAACCTTGTTAAATATTTCGAATCGAAACTTTAAAACAATGTCTTTAGCAGGAACTCAAGTTTATGATGCTTCTTCTGAAGTTGTTTGGAAAAAGAAAGAGTTAGAAGAGCAACAATTGGTGACTGATTTTATAAAAAAACAATTAAAACACGTAGCAACGACTCTTCAAATTGATGAAAAAGAGACAATTAGAGCAGGAGATTTGTTGCATTTAAGAACGAAGGTTAAAGGAGTCTTAAGTAAAGATGCTAGTTTAAAAGAGTTGATTAGAGGATTGCATCCAACTCCTGCAGTTTGTGGGTTACCAAGGGAAAAAGCAAATAAATTTATCAATCAAAATGAAAACTATAAGAGAACATTTTATACAGGTTTTCTGGGGGAATTAAATCTTGAAAATAAAAACTCATCATTATTTGTGAATTTAAGATGCATGCGCATTGAAGACAAAATAGCTTCTGTATATGTTGGTGGAGGAATAACAAAAGATAGTACTTCTAAAAAGGAGTGGCAGGAAACGATCGCCAAAACAAAGACCATGAAAAAAGTACTATAAAATATAGGAGGAACACTCCAAAATATCGCTAGTAATTGAACCCTAAAAATTCATGTAAGGACATTATTATAAAATTACTATTGTTTTAAATGGCGATTAATTAATTTTTCTTAGTAAAATTATGCGCAAAAACAGGTTGCAACTTAAATATCATCAAAAGAAATGTCTGTAAAACTTTCTGTAGATTTTCCGTCTTCAGTGGTTTCTTTGGTTGTTTCTTCTTCCTTTTTAAAATCTTTTTGGTGTCGCTCACTGATTACTTCGCTACCTTTTTCATTTAAAATGTAATCGGTTGCTTTCCCTAACATTTCTTTAAAGTCACTAAAATCTTCTTTGTATAAGTAGATTTTGTGCTTTTGATAATGAAAAGTTCCATCGTCGTGTGTAAACTTTTTGCTTTCAGTAACTGTTAAGTAGTAATCATCTGCTTTTGTCGCCCTTACATCAAAAAAGTAAGTTCTTCTACCTGCTCTTAACACTTGTGAGAAAATTTCTTCTAACTCAACTCTTTCTGCTCTTTCTGCCATTTTTTTTAAAATAATTATTATACAATCTTTTTTATGCTTAACAAATCTAACAAAATATTTAATGTAGCAATGTTAAAGATTAATTTTCTTTTTCTAAAAGTTGTTTTTCATACAAATATTTATAGTAGCCTTCTGTAGCTATTAATTGATTGTGAGTCCCTTGCTGTATGATTTCTCCTTGCTCTAAAACAATAATTTTATCTGCATTTTTTGCAGATGAAACTCTGTGACTAATTATAAAAGTAGTAATATTTTTAGAAATTTGCGTTAAATTTGATAAAATTTTCTCTTCAGTTTCTGTATCTACTGCTGATAGGCAGTCATCAAAGATCAAAATCTTAGGGTTTTTAATAATTGCTCTTGCAATGGAAACACGTTGTTTTTGACCACCAGAAAGTGTTACCCCACGTTCTCCTAAAATGGTTTTGTATCCTTTAGTAAAATCGATAATATTTTTATGTACATCTGCGTTTTTTGCAGCGGCTATAATTTCTTCTTCTGTAGCCGCTGCCTTTCCAAATTTAATATTGTCTTCAATACTCTCTGAAAACAGAAAAGGATCTTGAGGTACAAAGCCAATTTGACTTCTAACATCGTCTAAATTAATTTCTTTTATGGGCTTATTGTCCAATAAAACGGTGCCAATTTTTGTGTCATATAATCTTGAAATTAATTCAATAATCGTAGATTTTCCAGCGCCTGTTTTCCCTAAAATTGCTAATGTTTCTCCTGGTTTTACTGAAAAATTAACATTTTTTAAAGCAGTAATATTTGTATCATCATAAGTGAAAGTGACATCTTTAAAAGTAACGTTTCCTTTTAGCTCTGAAGAAGAACTATTGGTGTTTTGTATTTCTGGAACTTGCTTTAAAAATTCATTAATTCTTGCTTGAGAAGCCTCTGCTTGCTGTATTGTTGAAGTGACCCAGCCAACAACTGCTACTGGCCATGTAAGAATATTTACATATAACATGAATTCTATAATTGTGCCAATTTGAATTTCGCCATTGATGTACTGTTTTCCTCCAACATAAATGACCAATAAGTTACTAATTCCAATTAATAAAACCATCAATGGAAAAAACAGTGCATTTGCTTTTTGTAGATGAATATTTTTTTCTTTACTCTCATCAGCGATTGTATCAAAATCTTTGATAATTGTAGCTTCAATTCCGTAAGATTTTACCACATTAATACCAGAGAAAAACTCTTGATTAAACGTTGTTATTTTCGATAAATATTCTTGAACAACAGTACTCCTTTTATGGGTAATTTTACTTAAAATGAATATTGAAATTGAAAGTAATGGAAAAGGAATTAACGTATACATGGTTAGTTTAACATCGATACTTATCATCTGGGTAAAACCAACAGCAAACAGTACAATCATGTTGATACTATACATTATTGCAGGACCAACATACATTCTGACTTTAGAAACATCTTCAGAAATTCTGTTCATCAAATCACCTGTTCTATTTTTTTTGTAAAAATTAAGTGATAATCGTTGGTATTGTTGATAAATTTCGTTTTTTAAATCAAATTCGATCAATCTTGAAGTAACAATAATTGTCTGTCGCATTAAGAAAGTGAAAAAACCTGACAATACAGCAACTCCAATAATAATAAGTACATTTATTAATAATTGAGTTTCTACTTCCAAAAGTAATTGTTCAAGAGCTACTTTGGGTAAATGATCTTCCTTTGCTTTTAGGTACTCTTCGACACTATTTAAAGAATTACTTACTAATGGCGGTATTCTTAATGCTAAAAGTTTCCCGAAAATAGTAATTAAAACACCAATTAATAAACGCCATTTATATTTAGAAAAATATTTATTTATGTATTTGAGTTCTTTCAATGCATCGTTAATTTAAAAATAGAGTTATAATTAATAGGGTGTTTGAAAACATGTTTTGTTGAAAAACAGCGTACGAAGATACAAGATTAATGCGAAAATTAATTCTTAAAAAAGAATTAAAAACGTGATAGAATAAAAGCAAATAACACTATTTTTGCAGCGAAATTTATACAAGTTCTTTAGAAGATGATTAATAGAAGACATATTAGAGTTAAAGTAATGCAGTCTGTATACGCTATATTACAATCTCATAATGATGATATCATTAGAGAAGAAAAGTTTTTAAAACACAGTATTTTAAAAATGTACGACTTGTATGTTTTGAATCTTCAATTGCTGGTAGAGGTTCAGAAGTTAGCTGCAAAAAAGATTGCGCTTTCTAGAAAAAAAATTCTTGCAACCCAAGAAGATTTAAAGCCAAACACTAAATTTATAGACAATAAACTGATAAACACCATTGCAGAAAGCGTTAGTGTAGAAGGTTATGTTGAACTAAATAATTTAAGAAATTGGGAATTAGAGAGTGAATATGTGAAAATTGTTTTTGATCAATTGCAGGAAAGCAATTTATACAAAAAATATTTAGATTCTTCGGACGCTTCCTACAAGGTTGATAAAGCTTTTGTTATCGATTTTTTCAAAGAAATTATTGCTCCAAATGATAAATTAGGAGAATATTATGAAGACACCATGATTTCTTGGGTAGATGATATTCCTTTTGTAAACACTTGGGTTATAAAAACTTTGAGTAAACAGAAAGAAGATAAAATATTTGTTCTAGGGAGCCTTTACAAAGACAAAGATGATGAAGATTTTGTCTCACAAATATTTAGAAAAACAGTCTTAAAAAATAGCGAATACGAAAAAGAGATTGAAAACAAAACGCCAAACTGGGAAACAGATCGAATTGCAGATATCGATATGATTCTTATAAAAATGGCAATTTCTGAGTTTCTCAATTTTCCTTCAATACCAACAAGAGTAACGATCAACGAATATATTGAGATTTCAAAAGATTATTCTACTGAAAGAAGCAGCTATTTTATTAATGGCGTTTTAGATAAAATCTCTAAGGAATTTATAGAAAATAAAAGAATTGTGAAAATTGGTAGAGGATTACTTTAAATATATTGTTTTAGACAATTAATTTATTATTTTTACACCAAATAAAACTAAATAAACACATTATGAAAAAAATAACAATGTTATTCGCTTTTTTAATTACGGCATCTTTTTTCACTGCTTGTAAAGATGGAGCAAGTGCGACTACAAAAATAAATAAAGAAAATTTAGACACTGCGAAGTCTAGAGACATAGAGATAGAGAAGGGAACAGCGTTGATTTCTTTTGATAAACAAGTTCATGATTTTGGTACTGTTAATGAAGGTGATGTTGTTGAAACATCTTATTTAGTAACCAATTCTGGAAAAACCGATTTAGTCATTACCAATGCAAAAGCATCTTGTGGATGTACCGTTCCAGTTTGGCCTAAGGCACCTATTAAACCAGGGGAAAGTGGAGAGATTAAAGTGAAATTTAACACGAAAGGAAAACCAAATAAACAACAAAAAACAATAACTCTAACCACTAACACAGAATCAGGTAGAGAAATATTAACATTAAAAGGTTCTGTAATACCAAAAGCCAAAATATAATTATGTACAATGTAATATTTTTACAAGAAGGAGTTGGATCATTAATGAGTATGTTGCCTTTTTTAGCGATTATTTTTGTCTTTTATTTCTTTATGATAAGACCACAAATGAATCGTCAAAAGAAAGAAAAAGCTTTTCAAGCAGAAATTAAAAAAGGAGCAAAAGTTGTGACTTCTAGTGGAATACATGGTAAAATTGCTGAAATTAATGCAGTAGACAATACTATTACTATTGAAACAAGCGCTGGAAAAATTAAGTTCGAGCGTTCTGCAATTTCAATGGAATTAAGTAAAAAGTTTTTAGCTACAGTTAAAAAATAAAAAATAAGTTTTAAAAACAGTAAGTGAGTAGAGTCTTTTAAGATACTGCTCACTTTTTTGTTTACCAGCTTTTATGTAGATTGCATAAAAATTCATTCTATCTTGATTAAGAATAAAAAAATATCAAAAAGTTTTATAAGTTTTTTAGTCGCATCTGTTTTAATATGGCTTTTAATAACACTTTCTAAAGAATACACGACCTTATTAACTTTTCCTGTGAGCTATCACAGTATTCCACAAGATCAGCGATTAGAAAGAGAACCAACTAAAGAATTGGACATCATCGTAAGAACTTCGGGTTTTAATATTTTAAAGTCAAGATTTGGAAATACGACGCTTTTATTAAATGCGGCTAATTTGACGAAGAAATCGTTAAACAGGTATTATTTTTTAACAAAAAATCAAATAAATACAATTCAACAACAATTAAATTCTAGCATTCAATTACAAGGAGTTGTTCTGGATACCATTTATCTAGAAATTGGAAATTTAATTTCTAAAAAAGTCCCTTTAAAACCAAATTTAGCAATCGGTTATCATATTGGCTATGATGTTTTAGAAGCGATAGCAGTATCGCCAGATAGTGTTGTGATTTCTGGACCAGAGGCACAAATAGCACAAATAGAAACACTTAGTTTAGGGGTGTTAGAACTAAAAGATGTAATGGCTGATTTTTCTGAAAAAGTTAAAATCATATTGCCAGAAAACTCAGCGAGTATTAAAGTGGATTCAGAATATACAACAATAAGTGGAAAGGTAGAAAAGTTCACAGAAGGTTCTTTTAAAATCCCTTTTAAAGTCACCAATCTTCCTGATAATGTTGAGTTAACGATGTTAAATAAAACGGTGGAAGTTTTTTTTGTAGTGGGGCTTTCCAATTTTAATAAAATTGACAAAAACTTTTTTAAAGTTGTCTGTGATTATACTATTTCTAAAGAAAATAATCTTAGTTACTTGTTGCCTAAAGTAGTAGCAAAATCTAGTTTTATTAAAAGTTTTAAAGTGTTTCCAAATAAAATTGATTTTTTAATTCAGAAATAAAATGGTTGTTGGTTTAACTGGAGGAATAGGAAGTGGCAAAACGACAGTAGCACAATTTTTTTCAAAATTTGATCACGTTGTTGTTTACAACGCAGATTTTGAAGCAAAAAAATTAATGAACTCTTCATTAATAATTAAAGCCAAGATTTGTGAACAATTTGGAGAAGAATCGTATCATAAAAATCAACTTAATAGCACTTTTATTGCAAATCTTGTTTTCAACAATAAAAGAAAATTAGAAATTCTAAACGCTATTGTTCATCCCGAAGTAAAAAGTCACTTTCAGCAATTTGTGAATCAACATCAAAAAAAGCAGTATATAATTTATGAAAACGCAATTCTCTTTGAAAGTAACAGTCATTTAAATTGCGATATTATTATAACTGTTTTTGCCCCTTTAGATCTTAGAATTGAAAGAGTTATGCTAAGAGATAAAAGCACTAAAGAAGTCATAGAGAGTAGAATGAAAAACCAATGGTTAGAAGTGAAAAAACAACTACAGTCTAACTACATTATTTATAATTTTGATCGTAAAATGGTCGAGTATCAAATCATTAAAATTCATAATATTTTAACAAAAAAAGCATTTTAATTTAATTTAATTCAACATTACTCTTAATTTTTTCTTAAATTTTAATTAAAACAGTTACTTTTTGATAAAAACAATAAATTCAATTTATGAAAATTGTAACTTTGAAGCATGAGTAAGAAAATGTTTATTTTTATTGTTGCTTTAATGACTATTTCCTTGATAGGGATTATAGCCGTTCAATTGTATTGGATTAACAATGCTCTAGAAAGTAAGGAAGCACAATTTAAGAATGACGTTCAAAAATCTTTGGGGAGTATCTCTGAAAGAATTAATGAAAAAGAAGCGTTTTCTTTAGAAAAAAAGTACGAAGGTATTCTTGAGAATAAAATTTTAGCAGACGAAGCTCAAATTAAAAATTTTCTATTCCAAGAAATAGATACTACAACAAAACAAAAATTCAGTTACGGTGGCACAATTTTAGAAGAAAGTTTTAAAATGCCTATTGATTTTCTAGATAATGATACTATAATCATCAAAAGAGTTACTGGTAAAAACGATTTTTTTCAGTCTCGATTAATTAAAGGATCAGATGATTTATTTTCCTCTGTAGATGAAAAGAGATTTTCTTTAACCAAAAGGTTGAAAAGTATCGAGAGAAATCAATTTTCGGAAATATTTAGAAATATTAATAGTACACGACCGATACATAAAAGAGTAAGTAATAGAGAATTAAATGAAACCATTAAAGACGAACTAGAAAAACGGAATATTACGTTAGACTTTAAATATGGAGTCTATAGTAAAGACGGCTTTGCTACAAAATTAAAGTCTGGTTATTATACCATTAATAAAAAAGAAAGCTATAAATACCCCCTTTTTTTTAATATAACAGGGATTCCAGATTATGAATTATATGTTACTTTTCCATCAAAAAAAGAGCATATACTTTCAGGTATTTCAGATATTTTATTACTGTCTTTGTTTTTTATTTTAATTATAACATTTGCATTTTCAAGTTCTCTTTATCAATTAATCAGGCAAAAGAAGATATCAGAAATAAAAACTGATTTTATAAATAATATGACCCATGAGTTTAAGACACCTATTGCAACTATTAATTTGGCATTAGATTCTATTAAGAATCCAAAGATTATTAATGATAAAGATAAAATTTTATACTATGCACAAATGATTCGAGATGAAAATAAAAGAATGCATACTCAAGTAGAAAATGTCTTACGGATTTCAAGGTTAGAAAAAAATCAGATTGATATTAGTAAGGAAACAATAGATGTTCACGACCTAATAGAGGATGGAATTACACGTATTGATTTATTAATCGCAGATAAAAACGGAAGCTTAGAAACACATTTTGAAGCAATAATATCAGAAATCCCATGTAATCAATTTCATTTAACAAACGTAATTGTTAATATATTAGAAAATGCTTTAAAGTATTCTGAAGGAGCTCCTAAAATAAATGTGTACACTGAGAGTACCAATAAATTTTTTATTTTTAAAATAAAAGATGAAGGAATAGGAATGAGCAAAGCAGTTCAGAAGCTTGTGTTTAATAAATTTTATAGAGAGCAAAAAGGCAACATACATGATGTAAAAGGTCATGGACTTGGTTTGGCTTATGTAAAAGAAATTGTTGAAAAACATCATGGCACTGTTTTGGTAGAGAGTGAAAAAGGAATTGGAAGTATATTTACAGTAAGTTTACCTTTAATTTAGAAAACAAAAAATAAAAAATGAGAAGTAAGAAAATTTTATTAGTTGAAGACGATCCAAATTTTGGAACTGTTTTAAAAGATTATTTAGCACTGAACGATTATAATGTAACACTTGCTAAAGACGGCATTGAGGGACTAATCATGTTTAAAAACAACGATTATGACTTATGTATTTTAGACGTAATGATGCCACGAAAAGATGGTTTTTCTTTAGCGCAAGACATTAGAGGTGCTAATAAAGAAATACCTATTATTTTCTTAACGGCTAAGACATTGAAAGAAGATATTTTAAAAGGGTATGCTGTAGGTGCAGATGACTATTTAAATAAACCTTTCGACTCTGAGGTATTGTTGTATAAAATTAAGGCAATCTCACAAAGAAAAGACATTGATAAATCTGCAGAATCAGAACAATTTGAATTTATAATAGGTAGTTTTTTCTTTAATTCGAAACTGAGACAATTGTCAATAGGTGATAATGGAGAACCAATAAAACTTTCACCAAAAGAGAGTAAGTTGTTACGGATGTTGGCAATTCACAAAAATGATTTAATGCCAAGAGAGTTAGCACTAACAAAAATTTGGAGAGATGATAATTATTTTACATCAAGAAGTATGGATGTATACATCGCAAAGCTTCGAAAGTATTTAAAACCAGATGAATTTGTAGAAATTTTAAACATTCATGGAGAAGGATTTAGAATGGTAGATAAATCTTAGATAACAGTATTTTTCTATAAATTCCCTTTGAAATTATATTAAATTGAGTTTTTTTGTATCTTTATATTATGGCAGAATTCATTAAAATATATAATGAAAATCCAAATCAAAAGGCAATAGACCAAGTTGTGAAGGTGCTGAAAAATGGAGGTTTGGTCATTTATCCTACAGATACAATTTATGGTTTAGGCTGTGATATTACAAATAATAAGGCTTTAGAAAAGATTGCTTTGATTAAAGGAGTTAAGCTAGAGAAGGCAAAGTTTTCTTTTATTTGTAATAATTTAAGTCATTTATCAGATTATGTAAAGCAAATAGACAGTACTACCTTTAAAATTCTTAAAAGAGCTTTACCTGGGCCTTACACGTTTATTTTACCTGGAAGCAATAATTTACCAAAAGTATTTAAGAAAAAAAAAACAGTTGGTATTCGGATTCCTGACAATACTATCATAAGAACTTTAGTTGAAAACTTAGGGAATCCAATTGTGTCTACTTCCATCAGAGATGATGATGAAATTCTAGAATATACTACAGATCCAGAGTTGATTTTCGAAAAATGGGGAAACCTAGTTGATGTAGTAATCGACGGAGGTTTTGGAGATAATCAAGCCTCTACAGTAATCGATTTAACAAATGATCCAATGGTTCTTCGAGAAGGAAAAGGAAGTATAGATATTCTTTAAGATGTAAGATAATTGAGTGGGAAAATTAAAAGGTTGATGAATGATTTGTGAGACTAAGTCAACTTTTTTAAGAATACAGTGGTAAGATGAGTTTTTTATTTTAAATCGTTAAAGACTTTTCTTTTTAAAACAAAATGTTGCCAGACAATACTGGTGTATAAATTGTAAGCCGGTTTTTTTGATAGTTTTTTTCGCTTCTTTAGAAATTTATAAAAGTTTTTATAAAAACTCAAGTGTGCTTTTAATATTGCCCAGGTATGGATGGGTCTTAATTCAATCATGAATTTTACTCCTGCAACTCCATCCAAAAGTAAACGTGAAAAAACAACGAATAAAAGCCATTTCTTTGGAACGTTTTTCACAACATTTAACAAACTATTTCTGAAATTTAAGTATGTTTTTTGTGGATTGGTTTCTTGTAAAGTTGCTCCTCCAACATGATAAACAGTAGCAGTTCCTACGTATTTTACTTTGTAGCCAATGTTTTGAGTTCTCCAACATAAATCAATTTCTTCCTGATGCGCAAAATAATCTTCATCGAAACCCTCTAATTGATGATATATTTTTGAGCGTATAAACAAGCAAGCACCTGATGCCCAAAAGATATCAGTTTCATCATTAAATTGCCCTTGATCTGTTTCTAAATGATTAAAAATGCGTCCTCTGCAAAAAGGATATCCATACAAATCTACAAAACCACCACCAGCTCCTGCATATTCAAACTTCGTTTTGTCTTTAAAATCGAGTAATTTTGGTTGAATAATAGCTGTTTTTTCATCAGCTTTAAAAACTTTTAAAATGGGGTCTAACCAATTTTCTGTAACTTCTACATCAGAATTTAATAAGCAATAAATATCTGCTTCAATCATTTGTAAAGCATCGTTATACCCTTTTGCATAGCCACCATTTGTGGCGTTTTCAACTATTTTTATAGCAGGAAAAAATTCTTGAACATAAGCAATAGATCCATCTGTGGAAGCATTGTCAGCGATATAAATGTCTGCTTTTTGTGAACTAAAATTCACGACAGATGGCAAAAACTTTGCGAGTAGTTTTTGACCATTCCAATTCAATATGATGATTGCTATTTTCAAGATAGCAAATTTACATTTTATAAATTAGTTTTTCTTTAAACTTTTCTTAATAATGAAACTGTTTTTAAAGTCTGTTATTCCTCCACAGGCAGGAACTGATTTTATTAAGGTAGGTTTAGGTTTTTGTTCTCGCAGTAACGAAAAGTGTTATCTGTAATCAGGGATTTCTTTTAAGAAAATATAGGTTTCATTTTCAAAGTCCATTTTGCAATAAAAATGTTCTAAACCGTTGGTGACAATCAAGTAATTGGCTTTTAGTTTTAAATTGTACCGTGCAATTTGATCAAAAGTATCTTGATTTATTTTGATAGAAGGTGCTTTACATTCTACAATAATTTCAGGGTTTCCAGCTTTGTTAAAGACCAAAATATCTGTTCTTTTCTTACGATTATTTATGGTTAATTGTTTTTCTAAAGCAATTAAAGAAATAGGGTATTTTTTTTCATGAATCAAAAAACACACAAAATGCTGACGTACCCATTCTTCGGGAGTTAAAACCATGTATTTTTTTCTCAATTCATCAAAAATAAGGGGCTTATTTTGGTTGATTTTGAGTTTGAAATTATAACTAGGAAGTTTCAATTTTTGCATTTTCATTGGTACGAATATCACAAATTAAAATGGTTTATAAAAAAGAATGTGATGATATTGTTTGAACTTTATTTCAGGTATGTCTTGATTTGGGTGGTGGGTTTTAGAGGTGGCTCTCAAAGCTGCGCCTAAATAGGAGTTTAAAAGTTGTATTAATAATATTTTCGACTTAAAAACGTACAGATTTTTTTTTAAATTATTCGTAAATTCGTAGCATTTATAGTTTTATGGTAGCATGAATGAAATTAAAGACATTGTTTCAGGGATCAAGGCGGGAAATATAAAACCCATCTATTTTTTAATGGGTGAAGAACCTTATTATATAGATCAAATTTCTGATTTTATTGAAAAGAACATCTTAGATGAAGCTGAAAAAGGCTTTAATCAGCAAGTTATGTATGGTAGAGATGTTGGTATAGAAGATATTGTTTCTGCAGCCAAAAGGTATCCCATGATGGCAGAGCGGCAAGTGATCATTGTTAAAGAAGCGCAAGATTTAAGTAGAAATATTGAGAAATTAGTTGCGTATGCTGAAAACCCACAGCAAACAACCGTCTTAGTTTTTAATTATAAATATAAAAAACTTGATAAGCGTAAAAAATTGCACAAAGCAATTGCAAAATCGGGATTAATCTATGAAAGTAAAAAGCTGTATGAAAATCAAGTATACGATTGGATTCGGAGAGTTTTAAGTGGTAAAAAACACCAAATTGCGCCAAAAGCAACTCAAATGTTGGTTGAATTTTTGGGAACAGATTTGAGTAAAATATCCAATGAATTGGATAAACTGATGCTAATTCTTCCTAAAGAAACCATCATTGATGACAATCATATAGAAGACAATATTGGTATTTCTAAAGACTTCAATAATTTTGAATTACGAAAAGCAATCGGAGATAAAAATATCCTAAAGGCGAATAGAATTATTAATTACTTTGCTGAAAACCCTAAGAATAATCCTTTGGTAATGACGATTTCCTTGTTGCATAGTTTTTTTGCACAATTATTGTTATTTCATGGTTTGAAAGACAAATCTAAAAGTGCCGTTGCGAGAGCTATTGGTGTGAGCCCTTATTTTGTGGATGAATACTTTTTAGCGGCAAGAAATTATCCAATGCGGAAAGTAGCTCAGGTAATTTCATTCTTAAGAGAGGCAGATATAAAAAGCAAAGGAGTAGGAGCAAGTCAGTCTCAAAAAGATATTTTAAAAGAATTATTATTTAAAATTTTACACTAAAAATTAAAAACACATTTACTAAAAAAAAGAATCAATGACGTTATTGGAATAGTATTCATTGAACGGATTACTTACTGGTGTACTTCATCTATCGCATTTATAATAATTTTACAACCTTTTTTAATCTCTTTATCAGAAATATTGAGCGGTGGTGTAATTCTCATTGCCCTACCTTCAAATAATAAAAAGAAGAGAATCAATCCTTTTTCTAAGCATTTGTGAACCACTTTTGCAACCAATTCTGGAGTTTCTAAAAAAGCTGCTAACATTAACCCTTTTCCTCTAATTTCCTTAATTGCAGGGTGAATTAAAAGATTTCTAATAAGTTTTTCTTTTCTTAAAGCTTCCTGTATCAAGTTACTATTTGTAATTTCTTTTACCGTTGCAGCACTTGCTGCTGAAATTATAGGGTGGCCAGCAAAAGTAGAAATATGTCCTAATTTAGGATTGACTTTTAGTAAGCTCATTTTTTCAAAAGAAGCGATAAAAGCACCAATTGGCATTCCGCCTCCTAAACCCTTTCCTGTAATTATTATATCAGGAATGACTTGATAGTTTTCGAATCCCCAAAAAGTACCTGTTCTCCCAATGCCTGTTTGTATTTCATCTAAAATTAACAAAGCGCCAACTTCTTGACAACGTTCTTTTACTTTAGATAAAAAATCATTCTTAGGGGTAATAAATCCTGCGCCCCCTTGAATTGTTTCTAATATTACTGCTGCAGTTTTTGTTGTAATTTTATGGAGGTCCGTTGGATCGTTAAAGAAAATAAATTTTGTGCCCGGTACTAAAGGTCTAAAGGCTGCATTTTGTTTCTCTACTCCAGAAACACTCATAGCGCCCATGGTATTTCCATGATAAGAATTTTTTGCTGCAATTATTTCTGCCCTATTTGTAGCCCTTTTCGCTAATTTTAAAGCCCCTTCGGTTGCTTCCGTTCCTGAATTAGTGATGTATACCGTGTTTAAATTTTCAGGAGAATTTTCTGCTAATAATTTGCACAATGCTACTTGTGGTTTTTGTATAAATTCCCCATAAACCATTACGTGAGAATAGCTGTTTAATTGCTTTTTAATAGCCCTTACAACCTTTCGATGATTGTGTCCCAAGCTATTTGCAGAAACACCCGCCACAAAGTCCAAATATTTTTTACCCGAGGTGTCATAAATATAACTTCCTTTTGCTTTAGAAACTTCTATGGCAAGTGGGTGAGGAGAGGTTTGTGCTTGATATTTGAAAAAATCTTTTTTCAAGATTATGGTTTTTTTATAGAAAGATTTGCGCTAGGTTTTTCTACTTTATTATTATCATTCGTAAAAATATCATCTCGCTGTTTTGGTTGTTCCTCTTCTCTCCAAATAAAACCTTTTAATTTTCTAACATCATCTGGTAATTTTGAAGGAGGATAGGTGTTGCCATCAGATGTCTTTAAATACATTATGGTTTCTATTTGCCCGTTTTCTAAAGTGAATTTAATATTACTAGACACTTCTTTCGTAATGGTTTCTAACACGTTGGTTTCTTTATTTCTATTAAAATAAACGGATTCCGCATTTCCTTTTACCAAAAGTAAACGAAGTTTATTTTTTTCGAATTTACCAAACATGTTTCTTCCTTTAATTTGATTGAAATCTTCTTCCGAGACAGAATCTTTTGAAATAATAAATGAATTATTTAATACTTTTAACGAATCTAGTTTTTCAGTTTCTACATTAGATAATAAATGAATTGTATCTCCAGTTATTTGATTTTGATCAGACCAAATTACGGGGTTTCTAAACATTTTAGTTAGTCCTGTTGTTTGGTTTGTATGTATCGAATCGCATTTCCCTTGTAAATCGGATTTAAATATTTTTACATTGTGGAATGTTCTTACGATTCTTTTTTCGGGTTTTCCTGTGATTAATATCGTATCGCCATGAATAAACATGGAGTCTTTGTCGATTATTGAAATAGCAACGGCCCTCTTAATTATGAAAAGTGAATCTTTTAGTTCAAAGATTTCTGCGTAGTTTCCTTTTGTTATGAAATTTTTGACAGTATCTATCACCTGAATATTATTGGTTGCAGAAGCAAAACCTTTATTCTTGTCGTAATACAAACTGTCTCCTTCAACAGTTCTTTCCTTTAGATATATTTTAGAATTTTTCACAAAGTGAGAAACATCCGTTTTTGTATTATAAAAACCTTTTTCACAATAGATTCTATTTTCGTTTTGGGTGTTGGTAATTGTAGACGGACCATATAAATAAGTGAGTCCTGAATTTGTGTAATAATCTAAATGATTTGATTCTAAATTGTGTTCAGGGTTTACTACAGTGACTCTTGTTGTTGCAGTGAATTTTTTATTTTTTAAATAATAATTGCCTTTTTTACTTTTCAGTGTATTTGTTTGGTCCTTTATAGTGGCATAATTTCTATAATATAATTTTTGATTTAACCGATCAAAATGCAATGTATCGGTCGTTAAGGTCATCGTAGGATCTTTTAAAATTACATTGCCCCAAGAGAGTGCTTGTTTGGAATTGGCATCATAATCCGAGTAGTCACTTGTTTGAGTAATGGTATCTCCTTGTTCAATCAATACATTTCCAATTGCTTTGAAGAAATTTTTATCTTTATAGAATAATGCTTGTTGGCTTGTTAAGACAATTCCATCATGCGTCATTTTTACATTCCCAATTAAAAGGGTTGCACCCGGATATTTTTCTTCATTAGCTTCTTGAATTTCAGCTTCGTAATTTATTTTTTTTGTCTGCGAAAAAACAAAAGAAGAAAGAAGTATAAAAAATAGAATAAGTATTCTTTTCAAAGGAAATAAGTTTAGGACAAAAATAATGAAAAGAAAATGGTTATCTATTAAAGAAAAGTGAATTTTATTTTAATAGGTCTTCATAAGATAATTGCTCTTAAGATACTTTTTTTATGCCTCGATGTAAAGCTTAAAAAACCGTTTAGAATTTCTAAACGGTTTTTTGAAAGTTGTTTTTTCGATGAAAATAGGTGTTGATATTTTATTCTTTCTTTCTACTTACTGAATTATGTATTGTGAAAATTCATGAAAAGTTGCAGGAAAGTGCCTTGCTTTAATAATGAACTAAAACCCAATCTCCTTTTTCAATTAAAGGAATTGCTTGTTTGAATTTCACTTCTTTTTCTTCACCACTAATTACATTTTTAATGGTAACACGTTCGTTTCTACCAATTTTTGGTTGGTCACGTACAATCGTTTCAACAGGTTCAGATGATTGTTGACGAGAATTTTGAATTGCTTGTTCAGTTGTGTTTTGAACATCTGCTTTACTCGTACTTGTATGCGCTCTTTTTTGTTGACGTGCTTCAGAAATTTGATTTTTATTTTGTGCTGGTAATTCTCCTTTAAATAAGAAAGATAATACGGCGATATTTATTTCATCTACGGTCTTTTTGAATAATTCAAAAGCTTCAAATTTATAAATTAATAAAGGATCTTTTTGTTCATATGATGCATTCTGAACAGATTGTTTTAAATCATCCATTTTACGTAAATGATTTTTCCAGTTTTCATCTATAATCGCTAATGTGATGTTTTTTTCAAAATCGGTCACTAAGCTTTTCCCTTCGCTTTCATAGGCTTCTTTTAAGTTGGTAACAACTTGTAAAGATTTAATTCCGTCCGTAAAAGGAACTACAATTCGCTCATATTTATCTCCTTCGTTTTCAAAAACATCTTTAATTACTGGAAATGCTAAAACAGCATTTCTTTCAATTTTGTTTTTGTAATGTTCTGCAACAGATTCATACAGCTTGTCAGCTAATTCTTTTTCTGATAATTTTTCAAATTCCTCTTCAGAAATTGGAGAAGCCATTGATGAAAAACGAATCAATTCAAATTCAAAATTTTGAAAATCTTTTGCACTCTTATTTCCGTTGATAATCGCTTCACAGGTATCATAAATCATATTAGCGATATCTACTTGCAAACGTTTACCATCTAAAGCATGACGTCTTCTTTGGTATACAAATTCACGTTGGGAGTTCATGATATCATCATATTCTAACAGGCGTTTACGAATACCAAAGTTGTTTTCCTCTACTTTCTTTTGCGCTCTTTCAATGGATTTGGTAATCATAGAATGCTGAATTACTTCCCCTTCTTTTAACCCCATTCTATCCATCATTTTGGCAATTCTATCAGAGCCAAAAAGACGCATTAGATTGTCATCCAAAGCAACATAAAACTGAGTAGACCCCACATCTCCTTGTCTTCCTGCACGTCCTCTTAACTGTCTATCAACCCTTCTTGAATCGTGTCTTTCGGTTCCTACAATAGCCAAACCACCAGCCTCTTTAACTTCGTTAGATAATTTGATATCTGTTCCACGACCTGCCATGTTTGTTGCAATGGTAACAACTCCAGGTTTACCGGCTTCCGCAACAACATCCGCTTCTCGTTTATGTAATTTTGCATTTAAAATATTATGAGGAATCTTACGCATTTGCAACATTCTACCTAATAATTCTGATATTTCTACAGAAGTTGTCCCTACTAAAACAGGTCTTTTTTCTGCAACTAATTTTACCACATCCTCTATTACAGCATTGTATTTTTCACGCGCAGTTTTGTAGATTAAATCCTCTTTGTCATCTCTTTGAATTGGTTTGTTTGTTGGAATTTCTACTACATCTAATTTATAAATCTCCCATAATTCACCAGCTTCTGTAATTGCTGTTCCGGTCATACCAGACAGTTTACGATACATTCTAAAGTAATTCTGTAATGTTACTGTAGCAAAAGTTTGCGTCGCATCTTCAATTTTTACATTTTCTTTTGCCTCAATTGCTTGATGTAATCCGTCTGAATAACGGCGACCATCCATAATACGACCTGTTTGTTCATCAACAATCATTACTTTATTTTCCATCACCACATATTCAACATCTTTTTCGAAAACAGTGTAGGCCTTCAAAAGTTGATTCATGGTGTGAATACGTTCACTTTTTATACTAAAGTCTTTGTATAATTCTTCTTTTTGAGCTGTTTTTTCTTCTTGAGTGTTTTCAGAATTGTCAATTTCTCCAATTTTTACACCAATATCTGGTAAAACGAAAAAATTGTCATTTGCTGTTTTTTCTGATAAATCAGCGATTCCTTTATCCGTTAAATCAATTTGATTGTTTTTTTCTTCAACAACAAACCATAAATCTTCATCTATTTCTGGCATTAATTTGTTGTTATCTTGCATGTAGTAGTTTTCGGTTTTCTGCAAGATTTGTTTGATGCCTTCTTGGGATAAAAATTTGATTAAGGCTTTGTTTTTAGGTAAACCTCTGTAAACTCTTAGTAGTAAGAACCCACCATCTTTATCATTTCCTTCTCCAATTAATTTTTTAGCTTCAGCTAAAACACTCACTAAATGTTGTTTTTGTAGCGTGACTAAATCAGCAACCAAAGGTTTTAATTCTGTAAATTCATGTCGATCTCCTTGTGGTACTGCTCCAGAGATTATTAGGGGAGTTCTTGCATCGTCAATCAAAACAGAATCTACTTCATCAATAATCGCATAATTTGGTGCTCTCTGTACTAAATCGTCTTTAGAACTTGCCATATTATCACGCAAGTAATCGAACCCGAATTCGTTATTTGTACCATACGTTATATCTGCATTGTAGGCTTTTCTACGTGCGTCAGAATTTGGTTGATGATAGTCAATACAGTCAGTAGTAAAACCATGAAATTCAAATATAGGTCCCATCCACGCTTTATCACGTTTTGCTAAATAATCATTTACAGTAACTAAATGAACCCCATTTCCTGTTAGGGCATTTAAATAAACGGGTAAAGTAGAAACCAATGTTTTTCCTTCACCAGTCATCATTTCTGCCACTTTACCTTTATGTAAGACAGCACCACCAATTAATTGAACATCGTAATGAATCATATCCCATGTAACGGGTTTACCTGCTGCATCCCAAGAATTTGCCCAAAATGCTTTGTCTCCTTTTAAAATAACATTGTCTCTTTCTGCAGAGATTTCTCTGTCATAAGGAGTCGCAGTTACTTCAATTTCTTTGAATTCTACAAAACGTTTTGCAGTTTCTTTTACTACTGCAAAAGCTTCTGGCATAATTTGAACTAGCGTTTCTTCAGAAACGGTGTAAGCTTCGTCTTTTAAAGTATCTATTTCTGTGTAAATATCTTCTTGACGATCAATATCTGCAGTAGTCGCTTCTTCTTCTAAAGCAATAATTTTTTGATTAAACTCTTGAGTAGCCTTTTTTATTATTTCTTTAAATTCAATTGTTTTTGCACGCAATTCATCGTTAGAAAGTTTAGAAAAAGCAAGTTCAAATTTTCTTACATCTTCTACAACTGGCTGTAATCCTTTTAAATCTTTTTGCTGTTTGTCTCCTACAAAAATTTTAATTACTGAATTTAAAATATTCATTATATGTATGTTTTTGAGTTACTTCTGTAACGGTATTATTTTATTTGACATTCAAGTTAGACTAACTCGAAAAAAAACATGCTATTGATTAAAAAAAAAACAAAAAAAAAGTCTCCTTAGAGACTTTACATTTTTATTTTAGTACTCATCCTCATTCCAAAGATAGTCATCTTCAGTCGGATAATCAGGCCAAATCTCAACGATAGAGTCATACGAATCACCTTCATCTTCTATATCTTGTAGATTTTCTACAACTTCTAAAGGAGCTCCGGTTCTAATAGCGTAATCTATTAACTCATCTTTGGTTGCTGGCCAAGGCGCATCTGCTAAATAAGATGCTAATTCTAATGTCCAATACATTTCTTGTTGTTTAATTTTGTGCAAAAATAATTTTTTTACGCAATTATGCAAGTCTTTTTTAAGAAATTTACGGTAAAGTAAGTGTTAAATTTTATTTTTCGCTTAAAATCAATAATTTACAGGAAAATTAAAACTTAAAAAATTCTTCAAATCGATAAAATAAGAACTTACGATTTTTTTTCAGGAATCCACTTAATTTCTTCCACTGATAAGTCATTTGACAATTTTCGTGCCAACGTAAAAAGATAGTCAGAAAGTCGATTTAAGTATTTTATAATGTCATTATTGATCGTTTCTTGGTCATTTAGCGCTACGGAAAGACGCTCTGCACGTCTACAAACGCATCTTGCTACGTGACAGAATGACACAGCTTGGTGACCTCCAGGAAGTATAAAATGAGTCATTTGAGGAAGTGCTGCATCCATTCTGTCAATTTCATTTTCTAAAAAAAGCACCGCACTTTCATCAATTTTAGGAATATTGAGCCTTTCTTTTCCATTTTTTAACGTTTCCTTTTCTGGAGGAGTTGCTAGCATTGAACCTAAAGTGAACAATTCATTCTGAATTTTAAGTAAAGAATTTTTATTGGTATTACTAATGTCTTGGTCTTTTATTAAACCAACATAAGAATTAAGTTCATCTACAGTTCCGTAACTTTCAATACGTAAATTGTATTTTTTTACTCTTGTACCTCCATAAAGAGACGTTGTACCAGAATCACCAGTTTTTGTATATATTTTCATTGAAATAAGTTTCTAAGTTTGAAAGGAGCAAAGTTACAACGTTTAAAAGTTATGGCGAAAAGCATTTAAACGATTTAACAGAGATACAATTACATATTTTAAACTCTAATTTTAAAATGTTCTTTTGCTTGTTCTTTTCTGAAGAAAATAATTCCCAAGAAAAAAACATCTACTGTAACCGTTACTTTTGGGTGATTTTTAATTTCTAACCAAGCTTCTTGTATTTCTATAGTACTATAAATGTCATTAAAAACCCAAATAGCGTCATTATTTATGGAGTTTAGACAACGATTAAAGCACTGTAAGGTTTTTTTGTTTGTTTGATGTTTATTAAAATAGATAAAATCGAATTGTTGCTTTTTCAACACTTTTGGTAAAGCTTCATTCCAATTTCCATGAACGATATGAATAGTATTAAAATTATTTTTTTTAAATAATTCGTGCATTATTTTACCTCTTTGTGGGCAACTTTCTATAGAAATTATAGAAGAATTTTTATTCCCAATCTGAATTGCAGCGGTTCCTAAACCCATAGAAGTTCCAATTTCTAAAATATTTCCTGGTTTAAAATAAGCAATTAAACGTATTAATAACTTCGCTTTTTTGGTTGATATTCTTGCCGTTTTAGAAGTAGAATGAAGACTTGTAACTTTCCGTATTGTTTTTGTGTCTAATAATTGTTTGGATATTAAGAATGAATTCCACAAGTCAGCAACTGTTTTTTTGTAAAAACATTGGGTCACTAAATTATAGACAAAAGGGGAATGAACTCCATGTTGATTGGACGCCTTTGTTAGGAATTTGAAATATTCTATTATTGTATGAAACATTTTTTTGTCGGAGTGCCAGAATTTTTACAATATTATCGTAAAATTATAAATTAACGAATTAACATTTATTTGAATAATAATCTACTGCAAAAATAAAACAAAAATAAAGTAAACCACTTTTAAAAAGAAGGTTTGTATATAATCCTGCTTAAATTATTTTGTTATGAAGATAAACCTCTACGAATGATTTCTAAAAAAAAAATAGGTTCCTTTTTTTAAGAATATTTAAAGCTTCTTTCTTAGTTGATAATATAGAAGTTTCTCAGATCGACTATGAGCTTCGCAGAGGAATTTACTAAAAGAGAAACACTATTTTTTTTATACTGAAGCAAGATGGATATTGAAGTAATTGCTTCAATATATTATTAAAGAAAGATATTTACAAAAAAAGAAAACCGAAATTATCAATTTCGGTTTTCTTTTGTGGGTTCTAAAAATATTATTTCAAACCACTTGTCATTTCCTCTGGCTTTACCCATGCATCATATTGCTCTGGAGTAACATAGCCTAGGCGAACAGCTTCTTCTTTTAAAGTAGTTCCATTTTCATGAGCAGTATTTGCTATTTCTGCAGCTTTGTAGTATCCTATTTTGGTATTTAAAGCAGTTACTAGCATCAGAGAATTGTTGACCAATTCAGTAATTCTTGTATGATTTGGTTCAATACCAGCCGCACAATTTTCATCAAAAGATGTACAAGCATCTCCAATAAGTTGTGCAGATTGTAAAACGTTTGCAGCCATCATCGGTTTAAAAACATTCAATTCATAATGTCCTTGGGCCCCACCAACAGTAACAGCGACATCATTCCCCATTACTTGCGCACATACCATTGTTATTGCTTCTGCTTGCGTAGGGTTTACTTTACCTGGCATGATAGAAGAACCAGGTTCGTTTGCAGGAATCATAATTTCTCCAATCCCAGACCTTGGTCCTGAAGCCATCATTCTAATATCGTTTGCAATTTTATTTAATGAAACTGCCACTTGCTTTAACGCTCCATGAGTCTCTACTAAAGCATCATGTGCTGCTAAAGCTTCAAATTTATTTTCTGCAGTAATAAATGGCAATCCTGTAAAATCGGCAATATATTTTGCAACTAAAACATCATAACCTGCAGGAGAATTTAATCCTGTACCCACCGCTGTTCCTCCCAGAGCCAATTGTGATAAATGTTCTAATGTATTGTTTAATGCTTTTAAACCGAAGTTTAATTGTGCTACATATCCAGAAAACTCTTGTCCTAAGGTAAGGGGAGTAGCATCCATTAAATGTGTACGTCCTATTTTTACAACGTCTTTAAATGCCTCTGATTTTGCTTTTAATGTATCTCTTAATTGGGCAATACCTGGAATGGTCGTTGCTACAATTTTCTTGTAAGCTGCAATATGCATTCCTGTTGGAAAGGTGTCGTTTGATGATTGCGACTTATTGACATCATCATTGGGTTGAATTGTTTTTTCTCCTTCGCCAATTACTTTTCCAGCAATTTCATGTGCTCTGTTTGCAATTACTTCATTCACATTCATGTTCGATTGCGTACCAGAACCCGTTTGCCATATGACCAAAGGAAATTGATTATCTAATTTTCCTGCTAAAATTTCATCGCAAACTTGTGCTATTAAATCTCTTTTTTCTGAGGTTAAAACACCCAATTCACAATTTGTATACGCTGCTGCTTTTTTTAAGTATGCAAAGCCATATACAATTTCTAAGGGCATAGAAGCTGAGGCACCAATTTTAAAGTTTTTTCTTGAGCGTTCTGTTTGTGCTCCCCAATATTTATCTGCAGGAACTTCAACATTTCCCATAGTGTCTTTTTCAATTCTATATTTCATGAGTAAGATGTGTATTTTAGTGAAGCAAAAATACAAAAAACTATAATGACATAAAGTTGATAAATGTCATTTTTAGAAATCTACAAAAAATCTCTTTTTTGATGCTATTTTTTTTGAAAATTAGTGTTATTTTTGTCGTAATAATTTTACAAAAGATATAAATGTTAGATTTTTCACAATTTTCAGGACTGGTTTTATTCATGTTTATTTTTACAACAGGTTTTTGGTTGTTACTTTTTTTATTAACATTTGTTGTTCCTTATTGGATTGGTGGAACTCTTCTGGAAAATTTTAAATTGAAAAGAGAAGCAAAGAAAGCTGCTGAAGCTAAGTAATTGTTAATTAAAAATATGTTTTTAAAAAAACTTGTTCAAGAAATTGAGCGAGTTTTTTTGTGCGTTTTTGTTTTGTGTGATTGAATTTAAAGGAAAGTTGTAACCTTCAAAAGGCATCGTAAAACTTGCTACTTAAAATTGTCTCAGTATCTTTATAAAAGTTCTGTACTATTTTTTTGAGTCTCAAAAAGATAGTGATTGTAAGCGCTAAGTATTAAAATGAACAAAGCTCTTTTTTTTAAAATAAGTTTTTTTTAGACAATAAAATCCCTGTTAAGCTTAAAATTAAGATTTAAAGAAAATTTTAAAGAATAGCAATAATATTTTCTGGAGGTCTACCGATTACTGCTTTTCCGTTGTTTATAACTATTGGTCTTTCAATTAATTTAGGGTTTTCAACCATCGCTTTGATTATTTGAGCATCAGATATTTCTTTTCCTTTAAAATTTTCTTTCCAGATTTTTTCATTTTTTCGAACTAATTGAATAGGAGGGATGCCTAATAAATGAATGATTTCTGTGAGTTTTTTTTCTGAAGGAATTGCATTCAAATAGTAAATTATTTCAAACTCTTTACCAGAATTTTCTAGAATAGTCAAACCTTCTCTAGATTTTCTGCAACGGGGGTTGTGGTATATGCTAATCATTTTTTTAAAGTTTAAAGAATTATAAATTGAACGATTTTTTAGAAACGAGTGCAATAAGAGTTAATTATTTTTTCTGACCATTTAGCATTAAATATGTTTTTAAAAAAGGATTGATATCACCATTCATAACATTATCTACATTACCCGTTTCGTATGCAGTTCTCACATCTTTCACTAATTTATAGGGATGCATTACATAATTTCTAATTTGACTTCCCCATTCGTTTTTCAACTTTCCAGCTTCAATTTCATCCCTGGCAGCTTGTTGTTTTTGCAACTCAATTTCATATAATTGAGATTTTAGCATCTTCATCGCTGTCGCTCTATTATCATGTTGAGAGCGAGAATTAGAACACGAAATCTGAATGCCCGAAGGTTTGTGTGTCAATTGAACTTTCGTTTCGACTTTGTTTACATTTTGCCCTCCAGCGCCACTAGATCTTGCAGTAACAATTTCGATATCTGCAGGGTTAATATCAATTTCTATGGTATCATCTGCCACAGGAAAAACATATACAGAGCCAAAAGTTGTATGCCTCTTTCCATTAGAATCAAAGGGTGAAATACGAACCAAACGATGCACGCCATTTTCTCCTTTTAACCAACCAAAAGCATAATCTCCCTCAATTTCAATGGTAATTGTTTTAATTCCGACAACATCTCCTGCCTGATAATTGAGTGTTTTTAATTTGAAACCTTGTTTCTCTGCCCACATGGTATACATCCTAGACAACATTTCTACCCAATCGCAACTTTCTGTTCCGCCAGCCCCTGCAGTAATTTGTATTGTTGCAGACAAAGAATCACCTTCTTCAGAAAGCATATTTTTAAATTCCAAATCCTCTAAAAAAGTACTCGTTTTTTCAAATTGTTCTATGACTTCACTTTCATCAACTTCTCCTTCTTTGTAAAAGTCATACAAAACATGTAGATCTTCATTTAAAGTGATGGTTTTGTTATAATCTTCTACCCATTTTTTCTTGAAACGAAGTACTTTCATCAGTACTTCTGCTTCTTTAGGGTTGTTCCAAAAATTTGGATTTGCCGTTTTTTCTTCTTCATTGACAATTTCAATGAGTTTTTTATCAATCTCTAAATAAGATTTCAATTTCTCAATTCTGAGAGCAATCTCTTTAAGTTGGTCTTGTGTAATCATACGTTGAACAAAAATAAACGAATTTTTAAGACTTTTTGTTTTAAAAGTAAATAGAAATTATTGTTGCACAGAGATTCACGGATTAATAAGAGAAAACGCAGTGGACTAGCTTTGTGAATCTCTCTAGAATAACTAAAAATCATCCTATAATACAGGAGCTCTTTATTATGTAAGTCATTTATTTTTAAATATTTAACTCCAATTGTTTTGATAAGAAAGATAATTTACTAGCTATATACAAATCAAGTAAAAGAAGGAAGTGCGGGAAAAAATAAAATATCTTCTCATAAGTTTGTGCTTTTAAGTTCAAATCAATTTATTCAAAATTTTTATGTAGCAAACTATTTTGATTTTATAAATTTAAGCGATGATTATTGGCATAAGATGAAATTTAGCAGCTATATTAATGACAAATTAAGGACACTTGTTTCTTTTGTTTTATTAGTTAAAAATTGTATAAATACTTTAAATACTGTGTTTTATTAAAAAAGTATTCATTTTTTTTATTAAATTTGTTTTAATAAAGAAAAAAAATTGAGCTATATTAAAGAAGATTTTACCATCAAAGACCTTGAGAATATTTCCAAAATTAAGGCGCATACAATTCGTATTTGGGAAAAGAGATTTAATCTCCTAGCACCGAAAAGAACAAATACAAATATTCGGTTTTATTCCCATGAAAATTTACAGAAGCTCTTAAATGTTGTTTTATTGTATAACAATAATTTTAAGATTTCTAAGATTGCAAAGATGTGTGATGAACAAATAATAGAACAATCAAGAAAATTAGCATTTCAAAATGCTACGAATGATGAAGCAATCAATTCTTTTAAGCTATCTATGTTTCAATTTGATAAAGTTTTATTCAATGATAGCTATCAGAAGTTGTTACATGAAATGACATTTCAAGAGATATTTCAAGAGATATTTATTCCTTTTTTAAGTGACATTGGTTTGCTATGGCAAACAGATACTTTATTGCCTGCTCATGAACACTTTATTTCAAATTTAATAACTCAAAAAATTCAAATAAATATTGAACAATTGCAATATAGCATTCCTAAAACCAATAAAACATTCGTACTTTTTTTACCAGAAAATGAAGTTCATGAATTGGGTTTACTATATTTAAATTATGAGTTAATTTTAAGAGGAAATAAGACTGTTTATTTAGGGAAGAGTCTTCCTTTAACTAATTTAGATTATTTTCTTAAAAAAGGAAAAGAAATTTGTTTTGTTACTTCAATGACCATCATGCCACACGTTCGTAAAGTTGAAAAATATTTCAAAGAGATTGATACAATTTTAAAAACTACAAATCACGAATTCGTTGCTATTGGTAGCAAGACGAATTTAGTGAATCCCTCAAGTTTCAAAGCTAAAATTAAATTATATACCACTATTAAAGATTTACTGGAGGAATTATAATAGTATCGAAAAAGAATGTAATGTTCAATTATTTCATATATTTGTTAAACAATATATATAATGAAAAAGAATATTCACATTATTGGTTCTGGATTCTCTGCTTTAGCGGCTTCTTGCTATTTAGCAAAAGAGGGTTATAATGTTACTGTGCTTGAAAAAAATGATACTTTAGGAGGGAGAGCAAGGCAGTATAAAAAAGAGGGTTTTACCTTCGATATTGGTCCTTCTTGGTATTGGATGCCAGATGTTTTTGAACGTTTTTTTGCCGATTTTGGAAAAAAACCATCTGACTATTATATTTTAGATAAATTGAACCCTGGGTATGAAGTCTACTTTGGAAAAGAATCTTCTGTAAAAATATCTAGTGAGTTAGAAGAAATTTATACACTTTTTGAAACAGAAGAAAAAGGAAGTGCAAAACATCTAAAAACTTTTTTAGAATCCGCAAAATCTAATTATGATACAGCCATAAAAGACCTGGTTTATAAACCGGGAATATCGCCTTTAGAATTAATAAATACGACAACGATAGCAAGAGTTACCCAATTTTTTTCAACCATAAGAAAACAAGTTAGAAAAAATATAAAAAGCAATAAATTAATCAAAATTTTAGAATTTCCTGTTTTGTTTTTAGGAGCAAAACCAAGCAATACTCCAGCATTTTATAATTTTATGAATTATGCAGATTTCGGACTTGGAACTTGGCATCCAAGGGGAGGAATGTATAAAGTTATTGAAGGCATGGTATCGTTGGCAGAAAGTTTAGGAGTAAAGTTTATAACGAATGCAAATGTTGAAAAAATTACGACAGATACTTCCAAAAATGTAACTGGATTAATCGTCAATGGAGAAAATATTGAAACAAATTTAGTTTTAAGTGGCGCAGATTATCACCATACAGAAACACTATTAGATGAAAATCTAAAACAATATTCTGCCAATTATTGGGATAAAAAAACATTCGCACCTTCCTCACTTTTATTTTATGTAGGTTTTGATAAAAAAATAGAAAATGTAAGTCACCATACCCTTTTCTTTGACACAGATTTTGATGCGCATGCAAAAGAAATTTATGACAATCCAATGTGGCCAACAGATCCTCTTTTTTATGCAAATTTTACCTCCATCACAGATAAAACATCTGCTCCAGAGGGAAAAGAAGCTGGATTTTTCTTAATTCCTTTAGCTCCAGGAATTGAAGATACTGAAGAGTTAAGGGAAGAATATTTTCATAAAATTATGAACAGGTTAGAGAAATTAACCAATCAAGAAGTGAGAAAACAGGTGTTGTTTAAGAAATCATTTTGTGTAAATGATTTCAAAGAGGCTTACAACTCCTATAAAGGAAATGCCTACGGGATGGCAAATACATTGCTTCAAACCGCTTTTTTAAGACCAAAAATAAAGAGTAGTAAAGTGAATAATTTGTATTTTACAGGTCAATTAACCGTCCCTGGACCTGGAGTTCCCCCTGCTTTAATTTCTGGTAAAATAGCATCAGAATTAATCATTAAAAATCAATAATGATATGAAAGAATTATTTGATAGTGTTTCTAATGACTGTAGTAAATTGGTAACTAAAAGTTATAGCACTTCGTTTTCGTTGGCTGTAAAAATGTTATCAAAAACAATTAGAAACGACATTTATAATATTTATGGTTTTGTCCGTTTTGCAGATGAAATTGTAGATACTTTCCATGCGTATGATAAAGAAATGTTGATGGAGCATTTTGAAAAAGATTACTACCTTGCTAAAGAGCAAGGAATTAGTTTAAACCCTATTTTAAACTCCTTTCAACAGACTGTTAATAAATATCATATTCCTGATGAAATGGTGCAAGCATTTCTAAAAAGTATGAAAGCAGATTTATACAAAACGGAATACCAAACAAAAGCAGAGTACGACGAATATATTTATGGATCTGCTGATGTTGTTGGTCTTATGTGTTTAAAAGTTTTTGTAAACGGTGATGATAAAAAGTTTGAAGAACTGAAAGATGCAGCAATGCGTTTGGGATCTGCATTTCAAAAAGTCAATTTTTTAAGGGATCTAAAGGATGATTTTGAAGTATTAAATCGTTCTTACTTTCCAAATGTAGATTTAGGAAAATTAGATGCTTCTTCAAAACAAATTATTATCAATGAAATTGAGGCCGATTTTGATTTTGCATATCAAAATGGAATTCTTAAATTGCCTGTTGAGGCAAAATTTGGAGTGTATATGGCTTTCAGGTATTATAAAAGGTTATTGAAAAAGTTACATAAAGTTCCTTCAGAAAAAATAATGGATACTAGAATTAGAATTTCAAACCCAATGAAAATCAATCTTTTAGCCAGAAGTTACGTGAAATATAAATTAAATATTATTTAAAGATGTTTGCAATTATTACTCTTTTTGTTTTTATACTGATGGAAGGTATAACTTGGTGTACACATAAATATATCATGCATGGTTTTGGATGGTTTTTACACGAGGATCACCACCAGCCGAAATACAGTGGTTTTGAAAAAAACGATGCTTTCTTCGTGGTTTTTGCTGTACCTAGTATTGCATTATTTTATTTTGGTACCTATACCGTTCATACTTATTTATTCTATATTGGATTGGGAATTTTGCTTTATGGACTTTCTTATTTCTTAATACATGATGTTTTAATTCACCAACGTTTTAAATGGTTTAAAAACACAAAAAATGCTTATCTAAGAGGCCTTAGAAAAGCACATAAAATACATCATAAAAATATGGGAAAAGAAGATAGCCAATGTTTTGGAATGTTATTTGTCCCTTTCAAGTATTTTCAAAAAAACTAATATCTAATGTTTCTATACCTGCTTTTAAATCTAGGCGCTATTAGTATTCCTTTGCTATATTCTTTTGAAAAAAAAATGCGGTTTATCAAAGATTGGAAAGCCATTTTTCTATCTATAACGATCGTTGCTACCGTTTTCTTAATTTGGGATGTGCTTTTTACTGCAAATGGAGTTTGGGGTTTCAACCCCAGTTATCATTTAAGTATTTTACTTTTTGGAATGCCACTTGAAGAATGGATGTTCTTTTTTTGTATTCCCTATGCAAGTGTCTTTATCCATTATTCTCTAGCTTATTTTAAACCCGACTTACTTATTTCAGAAAAAGCAACAAAGTTCATTACGCTTTTTTTAAGTGTTTTTTTATTGCCTGTAATTATAATGAATTTAGAGAAAGCGTATACGTTTGTAAATTATAGTTTTCTCTTTTTTGTTTTGCTGATAGGTTTTTTTTATGGTATCAAGCTGTTACAGCGATTCTATATCGCTTTTTTAATAATCTTAATCCCTTTTTTTATTGTCAATGGAGTGCTAACAGGAACAGGAATCGAAGAGCCTGTAGTATGGTATAACAATGCAGAAAACTTAGGATTTCGTTTAGGAACAATTCCTATTGAAGATATAGGTTATGCTTTTACAATGATTTTTGGAAATGTTTTGTTGATTGAGCGGTTTAAGAAAAAATAATAAGCCTCAAAAATACTTTAATGTATAGCCAACCAAAAAAGTCATTTAACCAGCTTATTTCTAAAAATAGAAAAAACACATTCTTACTTTTATATATTTTCTCTCTAATGTATATGAAAATACATTAGAGAGAAAAATTGGATTACATATTCTTTATTTCAGAAACTAGGTCAGCCAAAACGCTCTTAGCATCTCCAAATAACATCGATGTTTTAGCATTGTAGAAGAGTTCATTTTCAATACCAGCATATCCTGCTTTCATACTTCTTTTATTTACCACCACATGTTTTGCGTTCTCTACATCTAAAATTGGCATTCCATAAATAGGACTCGAAGGGTCATTATGTGCAGCAGGGTTTACAACATCATTAGCTCCAACCACCAATACAACATCCGCATTATTAAATTGAGGATTTATATCTTCCATTTCAACCAACATACTGTAATCTACATTCGATTCTGCTAATAATACATTCATATGTCCTGGCATACGACCTGCAACAGGATGAATGGCATATTTTACATTTACGCCTTTAGCAACCAACAATTCTTCTAATTCATGCGCTACATGTTGTGCCTGAGCCACTGCCAAACCATAACCTGGAACAATGATAACATTCGTTGCATAATTCATTATGATGGCGGTATCACTTGCTGTTGTGCTTTTTATAGAGCCTAAGGTTTTGTTAGTACCTTCTGGTCCAGCAGTTGCTGTAAACGAGCCAAAAATTACAGAGAGTAATGTTCTGTTCATCGCCTTACACATTGCTACTGTTAAAATGATACCAGCAGAACCTACTAAAATACCTCCAACGAGCATGACCATATTATCATATAGAATACCTGTTATTGCAGCAGCAATACCTGTTAATGAGTTCAATAATGAAATAACCACAGGCATATCTGCGCCTCCAATTGGCATTACAAATAAGACACCATAGACCAATCCTGCAAATAATAATGAATACAATAATATTTGACTATCAATATTTTCAATAACAACAAATGCAGCCAACACAACAATTGCGATGATCACTAAATTATTAATAATATTATATTGTGGAATTTTTATGATACTCTTTACAGAACCATTTAATTTTCCCCAAGCCATTAAACTCCCTGAGAAAGTAATAGCTCCAATTACAATTGCTGACAAAATAGTAGCAACAATAGTCGCACTGGTTGTTTTAATATCAGAATTTCCAAATTCAACAATTCCAATTAAAGCCGCACTAGCGCCTCCAAAACCATTAAACAATGACACCAATTCTGGCATCTTTGTCATTTCAACTTTAATAGCAATGAACCAACCAATGATCGCACCTAACAAGATTGCGATTCCAATCAGTACATAAATGATCGTTGGTACTTGTAAATCGTGAATGAAAATGGTTCCTACAATGGCAAGACCCATTCCTGCAGCGGCAGTTAAATTTCCTGATTTTGCGCTATCTGGGTGCCCTAATTTTTTTAAGCCAACAATAAACGTTACTGTTGCTATTAGATATATAATACTTAATATAATACTCATTATTTCTTCTTTTTAAACATTTCTAACATTCTGTTGGTAACGGCAAAACCACCGACAACATTTAATATCCCTAAAACCACCGCAGTAAACCCAAGGCCTAATGCTAAATAATCTGTTGGGTTCGAATGTAACATTACTAAAATTGCACCTACAATCACAACACCACTTAGTGCATTTGCTCCAGACATTAAAGGGGTATGTAGTACTGCTGGAATACTTTTTATTACTTCAATTCCTACAAAAATCGCCAAAATGATGATGTATACGATTTGTAAATTGTTACTAATAAATTCGATAAGTTCTTTCATAATTTATTTTAATTTTTGCGTTGGATGCCGTCTTTAACGATAAGGGTTTTCTCTGTTATTTCTTCTTCTAAGTCCCACTTAAAATTTAAATCTTCAGTTAGGTGCATGATAAAATTATAAATATTTTTAGCATACAATTCACTTGCATTGGTAGAGACACTTTCCGGAGCAATTGTTGTTCCTAGTACTTTTACTCCATTAAGAATAACGGTCTCATTTAATTTACTTACTTCACAATTACCTCCTTGAGCCGCAGCCAAATCAATAATTATAGCACCATTTTTCATCTGCATTACTTGCGATTCTGTGATTAATGTTGGTGCTTTTCTTCCTGGAATATTCGCAGTAGTTATCACTAAGTCTGCCTGAAATAAAGATTTATTTACAGCTTCTTTTTGTCTTTCAGCATACGATTCAGAAGCCTCTTTTGCATAGCCTCCTTCCGTCTCTTCATTGCTATTTTCAACTGAAATGAATTTTGCACCTAAAGATTCTGCCTGCTCTTTTGTTTCAGATCTAATGTCTGTTGCTTCCACAACAGCTCCTAACCTTTTTGCGGTCGCGATTGCCTGCAAACCTGCAACACCAACACCATAAATTAAAACCTTCGATGGGGTAATAGTTCCAGCTGCAGTCATCATTAATGGGAATATTTTAGTCATTTCGTTGGCTCCCAATATTACAGCCTTATAGCCTGCTAAATTATTTTGAGAACTTAAAATGTCCATATCCTGTGCTCTAGAAATACGAGGCATGGCATCCATAGAAAAAGCAGATGCTCCTTTTTCTGAAATGGCTTTTATTATTGCTGGATTGGATTGATGATATAGTTCACTTATTAAAACATGCTTTTTTTGAACCAATTCTATATCTTTCGTTTCAAACGGGTTTATTTTAATAAGTACTTGTGCAACATCAAAAACCTTCTCTCTTGAAGTTATTTTCGCACCAGATGCTTCATAATCTGAATCTTTATATAAAGAAGTAGCACCCGCATTTTTTTCTATATAAACCTCAAAACCGTTTGTCACTAATTTCTTGGCTATAAAAGGAGAAAGTGAGACTCTTTTCTCACCTTTTTGTAATTCTTTTAATATTCCTATCTTCATGTTTTTATTCTAAGTTGATTTTTAAAGTTGCAAAAATAATATAACTTTAGTGAAAACGAAAACTATTTGACTAGACATACGCTTTACATTTTTTGTAAACACACACAATACTAGTGAATTCATCTCAATATAAACTAGACAATCCGAACGTTTTCATTTTATTCTTGTCAATATTTATTTACCGCTATGCCTTATTTTACAGTCGTTTTATGTAAGCAGCAAAGCGATATACTTTTATATATTTAAGGGGTTATTTGGGGAATTTTTCACTGATTTTATCCAAAGATAAATTATGAATACTACCTACATGAGTATGTTGTTTTCCTAAATCTGGTTTGTAAGTTCCTGCTTGAACTTCTCCACCAATTTGCTGATATGCTTCTCTAAAAGGCATGCCTTCAATCACTAGATTATTAATGCTATCGACCGTAAATAAATATTGATATTTCTCATCATTTAAATCAATATCTTTTACAATTACCTGTTGAATTGAATAATTTAAGATGTCTAAAATGTCTTTAACATCTTCAAAAGCATTGATGATATTTTCTTTTAATAATTGAAAATCTCTGTGATATCCTGTAGGTAAATTATTAGTGATTAGTAACATTTCTGTTTGTAATGCTTGAATTTTATTACATTTTCCACGAATTAATTCGAAAACATCTGGATTTTTCTTGTGAGGCATAATGCTACTCCCAGTTGTTAAATCATCAGGAAAGGTTATAAAACCAAAATTTTGACTCATATATAAACAAACATCCATTGCAAAACGAGACATTGTATTGCATAAACCACCCAAAGCTGCTGCAATTGAACGCTCGCTTTTTCCTCTGCTTAATTGTGCAGCAACTACATTGTACTTTAGAGTTGCAAAATTCAATTCTTTGGTTGTTAATTCTCTATCAATTGGGAAGGAGCTTCCATATCCTGCAGCAGATCCTAAAGGATTTTGGTCAACAATTTTAGCTACAGCATTTAATACATATACATCATCTATTAAGAGTTCTGCATAGGCAGAAAACCACAATCCAAATGACGAGGGCATAGCAACTTGTAAATGCGTGTATCCAGGTAATAAACTTTCCTTATGCGTTTCAGCAAGACTCAAAAGTGTATCAAAAAGTATTTTTGTCTTGTCATTGATCACTGCTAAGTTTTCTTTATAATATAATTGTAAAGCGACTAAAACTTGATCATTTCTAGAACGAGCTGTGTGAATTTTTTTTCCAACTTCACCTAATTTATTAGTTAATTCCCATTCAATTTTAGAGTGAACATCTTCAAAAGAAGCTTCTATCACAAAGGACCTATTTTCAATATCATTGGCTAATTCTTGTAAGCCTCTTTTTAAATCTTTCAATTCGTCAGTCGTGATAATTCCAATAGACTCAAGCATAACAGCATGTGCTAAAGAAGCTTGTACATCATGTTTTGCAATATGCATGTCAATTTCTCTATCATTACCAACGGTAAAATTTTCTATTTGTTTATCTATTGAAAATCCTTTATCCCAAAGTTTCATATTTTTTTATTTAGTTTTGTTCGTAGTTTTTGGTTTAATTTTAGATACTAAAAATCAATAACTATTAACCAATTATTACTCGATTTAATAATTCAATGTATATTTTTATTCCCTCTTCAATCTCATGAATGTAAATAAATTCATTCGCAGAATGTGAGCGAATACTATCTCCAGGACCCAACTTTAAAGACTCACAAGTTAAAACTGTTTGATCTGATAATGTTGGAGAACCATAGGTTTCTCTCCCCATTGCAATCCCTGCTTTAACCAAATCGTGATCGGTAGCAATTGCCGAAGAGTTCAATCGTAAACTTCTTGGAGTAATTTTTGTACAAGGAGAATGTTCCTCTAAAATTGCTGCAATTTCTTGATTAGTATATGCATCATTTACACGAACATCAATCACTAAATCTACATGACCAGGAACAACATTGTGCTGAGTACCTGCAGCAATTTGAGTAACCGTCATTTTTACATCTCCCAGAGCTTCTGAAGTTTTTTTAAATTTAAAATCTTGAAACCATTGTAAAACTTTAATGGTATTGTAAATAGAATTGTTATTATTTGGATGTGCAGCATGACTTGGAGTTCCTGCGACAACAGCCTCGAAAATAACCAATCCTTTTTCTGCAACGGCCAAATTCATTAAAGTAGGCTCGCCAACAATTGCTACATCGATGTGCGGAATTAATGAAAGCATACTATTTAAACCATTTGATCCACTATTTTCTTCTTCTGCAGAAGCGACAATAACGATATTGTATTTAAGGTTTTCTTGTGCATAAAAATGGGTGAAAGTTGCCATTAGAGAGACCAAACATCCTCCAGCATCATTACTTCCTAAACCATATAATTTTCCGTCTTCTATAGTAGCTTCTAAAGGATTTCTTGTATAAGCTGAATTTGGTTTAACGGTATCATGATGAGAGTTTAGCAATAATGTAGGTTTGCTTTCATCAAAATATTTGTTTGTTGCCCAAATATTATTTTTTGTTCTTTTAAACGGAATTTTATTTTCAAGAAACCATCCTTCGATAAGTTTTGCTGTGTTTTCTTCTTCTGTTGAAAATGATTGCGTTTCAATCAAATTTTTCAAAAGTGAAATTGCGTTTTTTGTTAATTTTTCTAACGTCATATTATAAGGTTATCGTCGTAAAATTATCGTTTTCTTTTGTCAATATAGACGTATTTCCCATGATCACTTTAGATACACCATTCGAAAGTGCATCAAAACAATTTTCTAATTTGGGCAACATTCCGTCTGCAATAATTCCATCAGCTAACAATTTTTGATAGGTGTTCGCGTTGATTTTTTTTATTACGGATTCTTTGTCACTAATATCTTTTAAAACACCATTCAATTCAAAACAATAGTAAATTGATGTTTCATAGTGTTGACTCATTCCAATGGCAACTTGACTCGCAATTGTATCCGCATTTGTGTTTAATAATTGTCCTTTTCCATCATGTGTAATCGCACAAAAAACAGGTGTAAAATCAGCTTTTATAAGTGTATTTATAGAATTTGAAGCCACTTTTTTTACATCCCCAACAAAACCAAAATCAACCTCTTTTACGGGTCTTTTCTCAGATTGAATGCTGTTGCTATCTGCACCGGTTAAACCAATTGCATTTGTGTTTAATGCCTGTAATTTTGCCACAATATTTTTGTTGACCAATCCACCATAAACCATCGTAATAACTTCCAATGTTTCAGCATCTGTAATGCGTCTGCCAGCGACCATTTTAGATTCAATTCCTAATTTTGAAGCAATATGAGTTGCACGTTTTCCACCTCCATGTACTAATATCTTTTTTCCTTCTAAATTAGAAAATAATGTAAGAAAATCATGTAATGAAGTTGCATCTTCAATAATATTTCCTCCAATTTTTATGATTGATAATTTTTCCATTATAAGCTGAAATTGTTCCTATTTGTTTATCACAGACCTCACAAGTTTTCAAAACCAGAGAGTTCATGTATACATTTATAACTTTTCTAATATCTTTTTTAAAACCAATTGCGCAGCATAGGTTCTGTTATTTGCTTGTTCAATAACCAAAGAACGATCGCTATCCAAAACGGCATCTTCAACAACTACATTTCTTCTTACAGGCAAACAATGCATGAATTTTGCATTCCCCAATTTTTCTTTCGTTATCATCCAATTGGGATCGGTATTTCGTATTTTTCCATAGTCATCATAAGAACTCCAGTTTTTGGTATACACAAAATCTGCATCCTTAAAAGCTTCCTCTTGATCATGATAAATAGGCGTTTCCTTCGTGATTTCTGGATTCAAATTATATCCTTCTGGATTCGCTATAATAAAATCAACATCCATTTTTTGCATTGCCTGTGTAAAACTATTGGCAACTGCATGTGGGAGTGCCTTAACGTGTGGTGCCCAACTTAAAACTACTTTTGGTTTCTTTTTTGTGGTGTTTTCAGAAATGGTTATTGCATCTGTTAAACCCTGTAAAGGGTGTCTTGTAGCACTTTCCATACTCACAATTGGTACAGAAGCAAATTTTATAAACGACTTTAAAACCTTTTCAGATTCATCTTCTTCTTTGTCTATTAATGAAGGAAAAGCTCTTACAGCAATTACATCACAATATTGAGAGACAACTGCTGCTGCTTCTTTAATGTGTTCTGCCGTGTTTCCATTCATGATTTTTCCATCTCCAAATTCAATACCCCAAGCATCCCCAGAAACGTTCATTACAATCGGGTCCATTCCTAAGTTTAAAGCCGCTTTTTGAGTACTTAAACGGGTGCGTAAACTCGAATTAAAAAATAACAATCCTAAGGTTTTATTTTTCCCTAACTGAATATCTTTTAATGGGTTCTCCTTTATTTCTTTCGCTTCTTGAATCCAAGAAAAGAGGTTGTCTATATCGTTTATGGAGGTGTAATTTTTCATACTTATTCTATTTTTAATTCCATCTGCTGATGAATGATCCCTGTTTTATTTGATGGATATTTATTTCCACAAACTTCAAAATTAAATTTTTCATAAAAGTCAATTGCTGTTTCTCTAGCACTTAGTTTTATTTTAGAGACCCCTTTTTCTTTACTATATTTTAATAATTCATTTAATATTTGAGCACCAATACCTTTTTTTTGGTATTTTGGTTTAATTGCCATTTGAGAGATCACACTCATTGTTTTGTTAATGTTTAAACGCCCTGTACCAATAACTTTTTTATTACCTAGGCACACTAAATGTATCCCGTTAGATTCTAATCATCATTAATTAAATCCAAGCTGTTCTCCATGTTTTTAAAAAACAACTTTTCTCTAATTGCTACCGCCTCTTTATAAAAGTGACTTTTGGTAGTGATATATTTTAAATCAAAACGAGTCACATTACTTTATTTTAGTAAATGCTACCTTTTGCTCAAAGGCATTAATTATAAAATTATCTTCTAATCCATTTACAATCCATGCTTCTATGTTTGCACTTTTACTCAATTCTGCTGCTTCAATTTTAGAGGCCATTCCACCACTTCCATGAGAAGATTTAGTATGAACCACTTCCTTTTTTAAGACCTCAAAATCGGTGATTTCTTCGATTGTTTTAGGAGCATTCTTTTCCATTGATTCTTTGGTGTAAATTCCATTCGTATTTGTTGCAATTATCAGTAAATCAACGTTTAATAAAGTAGCTGTTAAAGCCGCTAATTTATCATTATCACCAAACTTGATTTCATCAGTAGCTACGGTATCATTTTCATTGATAATAGGAATGTAATTATTGTTGACCAAAACGTTTATGGTATTTACAATATTGGTTTTACTTTCTTGCTTTTCAAAATCAGAATAGGAGAGAAGACATTGAGAAGTTAACAACCCTTTTTCTCTAAAAATTTCTTGATAAATTCTGATTAAATGTGGCTGACCAATAGATGCAAGTGCTTGTTTTACAAAAACTGCTGATTGTTTGCTTTCTAATTTTACAAGTTGTTTTGCAACTGCAATAGCACCAGAACTTACAATAACAAAGTCGCAAGATTCTTTTAATTTTGCAATCTGATTTGCAATATCTTCAATTTTTTCTCTTGAAATACTATCGGTCTCTTTGGTCAGTGTATTTGAACCTATTTTTAGTAAAATGCGTTTCTTTTTTTGCATCTAATTTAATTACGAATTAACAATTATGAATTTCTTCAATATAAACTTTTAAAAAATTTAGTTTCTGACTTGGCCGTTTCCATGCACATACCATCTATTGGTTACTAAATGTTGTAATCCTATTGGTCCACGTTGGTGTAATTTATCGGTACTAATTGCTAATTCCCCGCCCAAACCTAATTGACCTCCGTCTGTAAAACGAGTGGATGCATTATGGTAAACCACCGCAGTATCTACGTTTTCCATAAATAACTTAGCGATGTCATTATCTTTGGTAATGATTGCAGAGGAATGTCCTCCAGAATAGGTGTTGATCATCGCAATGGTCGCTTCATTGGAAGCAATTTCACCAATTAAAATTTTGTAATCTAAAAATTCTTCAAACCAAATATCATTGGATAAAAATGGGGCAACGTTTTCAAACTTTGAAATTGTCTCATCTCCTAAAACTTGTATGTTTTGTTGTTTTAATTCTGCTATCAATGTATTGATGAATTCCTTTTTATTCGGTAAATTCTCATCAATTAAAATTTTATCAACGGCATTACAAGCAGATATTTTTGATTTTCCGTTCATAATCACAGCAATAGCAATGTCTAAATCAGCATCTTCATGAACATACACAAAATTGTTTCCTCGTCCGCTAATAATAACAGGACAGGTTGCATGTTGTTTTACAAAAGCAATCAAACGTTCTCCTCCTCTAGGAACGATTAAATCTACTTTTTGCGTTGGTTTCTCCAAAAAAGCTTGTGTTTCAGTTCTATTGAATTGTAAATATTCCACCCAATCTAATGAAGCATTGTGTTGCTGTAGAGCTTGATGCCATAAATCCACAATTTTTAAGTTGGAATTTAAGGATTCTTTTCCACCTTTCAACAATATTTTATTTCCTGATTTAAAAGCAATTCCTGCCGCCTCAACAGTAACATCTGGTCTGGATTCGTAGATAATTAAAATGGTACCAAAAGAAGCCGTTTTGTTATATACCTGCATCCCATTGTCATGTTTGAAACTGAAACGTTCTACACCAACAGGGTCCTCCTGAGTAGCCAAATGCTTTGCAGCAGCAATCATTTCATCTACTTTTGCATCGTCCACTTTTAAACGATCAAACATAGAAATATCATCCCCTTTATAAGCGTCTAAATCTTTTTTATTGATGCTAATAATTGCTGCTCTTTCTTGGTCTAGAAGTGAAGCCATTGTTAATAAAACAGCATTCCTTGTATCTATGGATAATAATTTGTTCATGGTTATTGGTTCTTGTTTTTCGTCGGTAAAAATCAACGTTCAACTTTTTAATTTTATTAACTTATTTTTTTGTCTAAAACATCTACCAAAGCTTCAAAAAACTGATCGATATGATCTTTTTTGACATTCAATGGCGGTAAAATTCGCAATAATTTTTTATTAGCTGCTCCTCCAGTAAAAATATGATATTCGTAAATTAATTTTTTGCGTAAATCAGCTACTTCATAGTCGAATTCTAATCCAAGCATCAATCCTCTTCCTTTAATCTTTTTTATTTGTGGAATTGTTTTTGCAATTTTGACAAAATAGGCAGACATTTCATTCACATTGTCTATCAAATTTTCTTCTTCAATCACGTTTAAAACAGACAAACCTGCAGCACAAGCCAAATGATTTCCGCCAAAAGTGGTTCCTAACATACCATATTTTGCTTTAATATCTGGGTGAATTAAAATTCCGCCAATTGGAAATCCATTTCCCATTCCTTTTGCAATCGTAATAATATCTGGCGTTACATTATAATGTTGAAAGGCAAAGAATTTACCTGATCTTGCGTAACCAGACTGAACTTCATCAGCAATAAAGAGTGTATTGTTTGCTTTACAAAGAACATCAACTTGTTCAAAAAAGGCACCAGTCGCTTGATCTAAACCTCCAACTCCTTGAATAAATTCTAGAATTACAGCACAAATATCCCCTTTTTCTAATTCTCTCTTTACACCCTCAATATCATTTAAATCTAAAATGGTCACTTTTTGTTGCGCATTTATTGGCGCTATGATATTTTTATTATCTGTTACAGCAACTGCAGCAGAAGTACGTCCGTGAAAACCATTTTTAAAAGCAATTACTCTTGATTTTTCAGTTTTAAAAGACGCTAGTTTTAGCGCATTTTCATTTGCTTCAGCACCAGAACTGCATAGGAACAATTCATAGTCCTTACAGTTTGAAAGAGCCTCAATTTTGTCTGCCAATTCAACTTGTAATGGGTTTTGAATTGCATTTGAATAAAAGCCTAATTTTGCAACCTGACTTGTTATTGCTTCTACATATTTTGGATGTCCGTGACCAATAGAAATGACAGCGTGCCCTCCATATAAGTCTAAATATTCCGTATTGTTTTCATCATAGACATAGACTCCTTTACCGCTAATTGGTGTAACATCATACAAAGGATAAACGTTAAATAATGGCATTTTTTTATTTTTTTATTTGGTTGATTTTATCAAATGATTTATTAATTCCTTTAATTAAAGAGGAGCTTAGTCCTTGGTGTTCCATTTCGTTTAAACCTTCAATGGTACAGCCTCCAGGCGTGGTAACTCGATCTATTTCTGTTTCAGGATGATTCCCAGATTCCTTCAATAAGGTTGCCGCTCCAAAACAAGTTTGCATTGCCAATTCATGTGCTTGATCTGCTTCAAAACCCAATTGTATTGCACCTTGAGTTGTCGCTCTAATTAAACGCATCCAAAAGGCAATTCCGCTCGCACAAATAACAGTTGCAGCTTGTAATTGTTCTTCAGGGATTTCCATAGAAAGTCCTAAACTATTAAAAATAGTTTTTGCTAGTGCTATTTTTTCTTTCCCTTTTGTATTGGAAGAGATACAAGTCATAGATTGCCCAACAGCAGCTGCAGTATTTGGCATTGATCTAATGATAAATGTATCTTGACCAACAATAGCTTCAATTTTTGCAATAGAAAACCCTGTGATTACAGAGATTAAAACATGATGAGCGCCTAAAGACGGTTGTATTTTCTTTAAAAGACTCTCTAAATGTCTTGGCTGAACAGCAAATAATAAAACGTCAGAATTCTTTATAGCTTCCTGGTTATCAGAAGTTAAAATTACTTCACTAAAATCAATAAATTCTATAATTGATTTTGTATTTCTTTTTGTTAAATACAAAGAACTGACTACTTTATTTTTCAATAAACCTTTTGCAATTGATTGTCCTAATCCTCCTGCACCAATAATAGCTACCTTCATAGTTGTTCGTTTTTATTTCTTGGTTTTTTAGTGGTTATTAATAACACAAATTGACCACCAAAAACCGACAATTATTTTTTTAAAAATTTATTCTTTTAATTAGAAAAGTCTTTTATTTTTGACTTTCTAGGCATTATTGTATTTTAATAATTCCAAGGTTTTTATATCTTGATGAGTACTTTTTATCTGATTCCTTTAAAAGTAATTGGCTTTTAAGTTCAATCCCAATGTTTCTTCAAAGTTATACATTAAATTCATATTCTGAATGGCTTGACCAGAAGCCCCTTTCAATAAATTATCGATAGCACTTGTTATCAGCAATTTATTTCCATGCTTTACCAAATGAATTAAACATTTATTTGTATTTACTACTTGTTTCATATGAATATCATTTTCTGAAACAAAGGTAAAAGCCGCTTCTTTATAATACTCTTGATACATTTTTATTGCTGTTTCAATATTACCTTCAAATTTTGTGTAAGTAGTAGCAAATATCCCTCTAGAGAAATTTCCTCTATTTGGCATGAAATTAATTTCAGCGGAAAAATTAGCTTGTAATTGATGTACGGTTTGATTGATTTCTCCTAAATGCTGATGATTAAAAGCTTTGTAATGAGAAAAATTATTATCTCTCCATGTAAAATGTGTTGTTGAAGACAAAGACGTTCCTGCTCCGGTTGCACCTGTAACTGCATTTACATGTACATCATTTTCTAACAATCCATGAGCTGCTAAAGGCAAAATTGCCAATTGTAAAGCCGTTGCAAAACAACCTGGGTTTGCAATATATTTGGCTGTTTTGATGATTTCTTTGTCCAGTTCTGGCAAACCATATACAAACTCTTTTCCTTCAAAATTCTTATCAGCAACCAATCTAAAATCATTACTTAAATCAATGATTTTTGTGTGATCTGAAAAATCATTTTTTTCTAGAAAAGCGGTTGAATTTCCGTGGCCTAAACATAAAAATAAGACATCAACGTTTGTATTAATCTCACTTGTAAAATTAATTGCTGTACTACCAATTAAATCTTGATGCACTTTATACAATTTGTTACCAGCATTGGAGGTACTATACACGAAATTAATGTTCGTTTCTGGGTGATTTAATAACAATCGTATTAATTCACCAGCGGTATAACCTGCACCACCTATAATTCCTACTTCTAATTTTTTCATTTTTAATAATATTTTACCTTTATACCCTCAGCGTTTTAAAAACCTTTTAGGAAAAAAGTCTACGAGTTTACTTGTCTATATATTTTATTTTGATTTCCTAAAATCTTAATAAACCCTTTTGCATCCTCTGCAGTCCAGGCTTTGTTTTCTTCTCCATAAGTACTAAATTCATTAGACATTAAGTCATGATCAGATACAATTCCGTCTAGAGAAAAATGATACGGCTTTAAAGTAACTACCACATTCCCAGAAACCATTTTTTGAGAACTTTGCAAAAAAGCTTCCGTATCTCTCATAACAGGATCTAAATATTGCCCTTCGTGTAAATGCATTCCATAGAAGCTAGATAAATATTCTTTATGTTGTAATTGCCATTTTGTCAAGTTGTGTTTCTCTAACAAATGGTGTGCTTTTACTGTAATTAAAGCAGCAGCAGCTTCAAACCCAACACGCCCTTTAGTCCCAACAATGGTGTCACCCACATGAATGTCTCTACCAATTGCATACGCAGCAGCAATTTCATTCAGATTTTCAATATTTACTTCTGGCAAATTTTTAGCACCGTTTAAAGCAACGAATTCTCCATTTTTAAAAGTAAGCGTTACTTTTTCTTCTCCTTGTTTTTTTAGTTGAGATGGATATGCTTCACTTGGTAAAGGTTTTTCAGAATTCAACGTTTCTACACCACCAACACTTGTTCCCCAAAGACCTTTATTTACAGAGTACTTCGTTTTTTCCCAAGGCATATCAATTCCTTCAGATTTTAAATAATCTATTTCTTCCTGTCTTGTTAATTTCCCATCTCTAATTGGCGTAATAATTTTAATTCCTGGTGCCAATGTTTGAAAAATCATATCAAAACGAACTTGGTCATTTCCTGCACCAGTACTACCGTGTGCAATATATTCTGCATCAATACTTTTTGCATATTCAATAATTTCGATTGCCTGAATAATTCTTTCAGCACTGACAGATAGTGGGTAGGTGCTATTTTTTAATACATTCCCAAATATTAAATATTTTACGACTTTGTTATAAAAAGTGGCAACGGCATCAATGTTTTTATAGGTAGAAACCCCCATTTTATACGCATTGCTTTCGATGTGTTTAATTTCTTCTTTGGTAAAACCACCTGTGTTTACACTTACTGCATGTACTTCGTATTCTTTTGATAAACTTACCGCACAATATGATGTATCTAAACCGCCACTATATGCTATTACTAATTTTTTCATTTGTTTTATTTATTTCAATTGTCTTATTTGCGATTCAAAAGATGGGTTTACAAAATATTTGTAACTTAACTCATCTCTTAATTTTCCTATTTTTTCAAGTTCTTCTACCAATACTTTAGACATTTCAGATAGCATAATATGTGTCATGCCTAGCAGTTCATTGTAATGATGCACCTTTGCGGTCTGCGCTATGGAAATAAGAAAGTCGTTTGTATACAACTCTGTCATTCTAAACATTAATAACAATCCTAAATTATAATTACGAAAGTCTCTATCTACCCATAAAGAAGAACGTTCATACACAGAATACCCTTTGACATGATGCTCGTGTGCAAAAATATGCCCAATTACTTTTCCCTGCTTTTTCATTAAAAAACAACCGTTTTTTAAACGTCTTTTTAATAAGGTTACACTAACAAAATATAAAGTAGGTAGTGCTTTAGATCTTTCCGAAATGACTGTTAATAGTGCTTCTGGAAGTTCATGAACCAACTCGATTTTTATACCTTTCTCAGCGCAATAAGCTTCTGCGTTAAAAATAACACTTTCAATAGCTGTTTTCAATGTGATGTTCATTATTTGTGATGTCTTATATAAAGACTTTTTATTTTAAATCTAAATTACGACAAAGTTTAAAATTCATCGTTTCTTCTTGCTACTATAAAATAGTGGCAAAAAGCTGCTTTTAATAATAACGGAAGAATGAAAGTGAATCACTTTCTTAAACTGAACAGCCCCTAGGGACGTGTTTTAGGAAAACGCAAAACAGCCGTTTTAGTATTTTCTACTAAAACGAAAGAGATAAGAGATATGTTGTTTCCTGTTTTCACTGAATAACTACATTAACTATTAACTCTAAATCGTCGGCGGTAGCCCCTTTCGTTAATATTAGATGCAAAACTACAACTTATCATTAAATAAAAAAAACAAACAAAGGCTTTCTTGAGAAAATGTATGAAACCGTTCAGATAGGTTTTAAGTTTTCATTCGAAGCCATTAATTTTTTTTTTAGCTGCAGTTTTGATTAAAAAAGATTACTTTTGATTAATATTCCCCCGTAAATTTTATTGGCAAACGAATGAATTGGTTTTTTATAAAGCAATGATTTTTTGTTTTCTGATAAGCACACCTTATAACGGCAAACCAAACGTTTGTATTAACTGTTGGCATTCTTTATGAATGAAAACAGAAAAAAAAGGAGTGTAATGTTTTTTATAATTTTAAATATGTATTGAAGTAAAATGAATTATCACAATAAAAAATTTAAAACTGTTGAAAGTTCTGATAATGGAGCAGTTTCTGCCGATACTCTTTTTGAATACAAACAAGTTGGAAATGTAGTGACTGCTAAGTATTGTGGAGGAGAAATTGTAAGCGGACACTTAATTGGAATAGTTGCTGAAAATGGATGTATTAAAATGCGCTATCATCAGGTGAATTCGAAAGATGAATTAATGACGGGTAGTTGCTTTTCAAAACCTGAGGTTAAACCAAATGGAAAAGTAAGGCTTCATGAAAGTTGGAAATGGACTTCAGGTGATGGATCAAGTGGCAAATCTATTTTGGAGGAGCAATAATAAAAGCAGTGTCCAGAATCTACTTTCGGAATAGAGGTGACACATAGAAAAAAATGAGTAAGAAAAATAATAATTATGGAAGCAAATAAACTAACGGCTTATGAAAAAAGAAAAGTAAATCCCACAACAATTTGGATGTTATTCTTGTTCTTAGGTTGGTCTTATGGTTCACTAAATAAAGTTGGATTTCAAATCTTATTCTACCTGACTGTTGGTGGTTTAGGGATCTAGTTTCTATTTCGATTTTTTACGCTTACTAACGGAATAAAGACTTATAATAGAAATATCGCATAAAAGTTGGTTTAAATAACAAGGAAATGGCGCTCCTTAAGCTATTGTAGGAAACAAGTTACACAGTATGAAAATGCAATGAAAAGCAAACAAAAAAAGGGGTGTTTTCATCCTCTTTTTAGCATATAATTCAAAGTATAAGTATTTGATCTAATTAAAAAAATAATTATTTCAATTAAAGTTTGAAGAAATGATTCTATCTTTGATAGAAGATTTAACATACCAAGAAACAAAAAAAATATGATTAAAAAAAATAGCTTATCAATAATCGCATTTTCAATTTTAGCTTGTATCATCAGCTGTAGCGGCAATAGTAAATTCAACATAGAAAAAGGAAAGGTGGGGAACGTTTCAACCAAAACAACGATTCAAGAATTAGCAACTGTCTTTAAAAACGATTCTATAGTCAGTAATTTAAGTGAAGGCGCACAGGGGAATAACTATTTTCAAGAAGATGATGAATACTTTGTTTTTGAAAAAGGAGGAAAGCTATTGCTAACCATTATACCAAAAGAGCAATTAGATAGTACTTCAACGATTAAGAGTATTGAAATCCATGACGCTCGTTTTAGAACTACATCAGGTATCAATATCAATTCAAGTTTTTCTGAAATTAATCTAAACAATACAATTCATAAAGTAGAACGTACATTTTCTTCCGCAATGTTGTTTTTAGACAATTTAAATAGCACGATTACAATAGATAATGAAGAATTGGGTTTAAAAGGATTTAATACTCAAAAGATTACCAAGGAACAAATTCCAGACTTGGCAAAAATGAAAACATTTATCGTTTGGTTCAATTAGGATACTAAATTTAGTTTAACCCCAATTTGATAATTTATTATTATGCTAAAATTTTTTATAGTATGATATCCAAAGTTTTATCATCAGGTGTTGCTTCGATATTTAAATTAATAAAGCACACAAAACATAGCGGAGTATTTAATAGGGAAGGGGTCTAAAATAAATAAACGAGCGCATGATATGCGCTCGTTTTTTATGAATATAAAGAAGATATTAACTATTTCTTTGACATGCCAATAAGGTGTTTTTTAAAAGCATTGCAATGGTCATAGGTCCAACCCCACCAGGAACTGGGGTGATAAAATTGGATTTTTTTGCAACTTCTTCAAAGGCTACATCTCCAACCAATCTAAATCCACTTTTTTTACTAGCATCTACTAAACGCGTAATCCCTACATCGATTACCGTTACATTATCTTTGACCATGTCTGCTTTTAAAAACTCAGGAATTCCAATAGCAGCAATAACAATATCTGCCTGTAACGTAATTTCTTTTAAGTTTTTGGTTCTACTATGGCACATGGTGACTGTTGCATTACCTACTTTTCTTTTCTGTGATAACAAAATGCTCATTGGACTACCCACAATATGACTTCTTCCTAGAACAACTACATGTTTTCCTGAAGTCTCCACGTTGTATCTGTCTAGTAATTCTAAAATACCAAAAGGAGTCGCAGAGATAAAAGTAGGTAAATTTAAGGCCATCTTTCCAACATTCGTTGGGTGAAATCCATCTACATCTTTTTCTGGGGCTACCGCCATTAATATTTTCTGTTCATCGATATGTTTCGGCAATGGTAGTTGAACAATAAATCCATCTATTTCAGGATCTGCATTTAAAATTGCGATTTCATTTAGCAACGCTTCTTCGGAAGTATTTTCTAGCAATCTAATCAGAGTGGATTCAAAACCAACGCGCTCACACGCTTTTACTTTTGCATTTACATAGGTGATGCTTGCACCGTTATCCCCTACAATTACAGCAGCTAGATGGGGTGATTTCCCTCCTTTGTTTTTTAAATTTGTAACTTCTAAAGCAATTTCTTCTTTAATGTCTGCAGCTGTTTTTTTTCCGTCTAATAATATCATTATTTTAAGTATTCAGTATTCAGTTACTAAACTGCTTACTAGTTTATTTCATTCCTTGCATCATTTGCATCATTTTTTTGCCACCACCACCTTGCATCATTTTCATCATTTTACTCATTTGGTTGAATTGCTTCATCAATTGGTTTACTTCTTGAATGGTTGTTCCAGAACCTTTTGCAATTCTCTTTTTTCTATTTGCATTAATTGTTGTGGGAATACTTCTCTCTTCGGGTGTCATCGAGTGAATAATCGCTTCAATTCCTTTAAAAGCATCATCATCAATATCTACATTTTTCATTGCTTTTCCAGCTCCGGGTAGCATGCCAACTAGGTCTTTCATGCTTCCCATCTTTTTTATTTGTTGAATTTGTGATAAGAAATCATCAAAGCCGAACTGATTATTAGCAATTTTTTTCTGTAATTTTCTTGCTTCCTCTTCGTCATATTGATCTTGGGCTCTTTCTACCAAAGAAACAACATCTCCCATTCCTAAAATACGATCTGCCATTCTATCTGGATAGAATACATCTATGGCATCCATTTTCTCTCCAGTACCAATAAACTTGATCGGTTTATTAACAATAGATTTTATAGACAATGCAGCTCCACCTCGTGTATCTCCATCTAATTTGGTAAGAACAACTCCGTCAAAATTTAAAATATCATTGAAAGCTTTTGCAGTGTTGACAGCATCTTGACCTGTCATTGCATCAACTACAAATAGCGTTTCTTGTGGATTGACAGCTTTGTGAATGTTAGAAATTTCAGTCATCATTTCTTCATCCACAGCCAAACGTCCTGCTGTATCAATAATAACTACATTTTTAGCATTGGCTTTTGCATGTTTTATTGCATTCTTAGAAATCTCTAAAGGATTGTTGTTCCCAACTTCGGCATATACTTCTACCCCAATTTGTGCTCCCACAACTTGTAATTGATTAATCGCTGCGGGTCGATATACGTCACAACCAACTAATAAAACCTCTTTAGATTTTTTCGTTTTTAAGAAATTGGCTAATTTTCCTGAAAAAGTAGTTTTACCAGAACCCTGTAAACCCGACATTAAAATTACGGTTGGTGACCCGGTTAAATTAACACCGACAGTTTCTCCACCCATTAATTCCGTTAGTTCATCTTTTACTAACTTCACCATTAATTGACCTGGGTTTAACGTAGTTAACACGTTTTGTCCCAATGCTTTGGTTTGCACTCTTTTGGTAAATTCTTTGGCAATCTTAAAGTTTACATCGGCATCCAACAAAGCTCTTCTTACTTCTTTTAGTGTTTCTGCAACATTAACCTCTGTAATTTTACCATGCCCCTTTAGGGTGTGTAAGGCTTTATCTAGTTTATCGCTTAAATTATTAAACATAATTTGTCTTCGTTTTTAGGAAACACAAATATAAGAATTAGAGATGATTTGTTTAATAAATAGAATATAAATTTAAGTTTTGAATCGTTTTAAAAAAAACATGAAATGAACACAACAAATTGAACTTCAAAAAGCTACTATATATGAGGAGGATAAGAACTGTTTCTATTTAAGTAGTTAGGTTCTAAAATAGATTTTATTGTCTTTTATTTGTTGATGAATTTAATTTTCATTCAGCAATAAACTCTAAAGAAACACCATTAATGCAATGACGCTTTCCTGTCGTTTGTGAAGGACCATCGTTAAAAGAATGACCCAAATGACTACCACAAGTATTGCATTTTAATTCTGTTCTCGCATATCCTATTTTGTAATCTACATCTAATTCAACATTTTCTTCTATGGCGCGATCAAAAGAAGGCCAACCTGTACCAGAATCAAATTTATGTTTAGATTTATAGAGGGGCGTTTTACAAGCAGCACAGATATAAGTTCCTTTACTTTTATTATTATTGAATGCACTGGTAAAAGGTCTTTCAGTTCCAGCTTGACGTAAAACGGAGTATTGTATTGCTGATAATTGATTTTTCCATTCCGTATCCGTTTTTTCAATTTTATATGTTTTTAGTTCTTTGGATGGAGTTTGTGCTTTACTAGAACAGTTTACTAAAAAAAGAAGGGTTATTAAAGAGAAAAAGGTTTTCATAAAAATTGAATTATCGTGTTTGCTTACTTTGACGGAAATTTAATGAAAAAATTACATCATATTGTATTATTATATGTAATTTTCTTCTTTTAAGTATAAGATATGTAATTTTACAGTTGTATCAAAATATTTTTAATTGTGACAATTTAAAGCATGCTGTGTCTTAAAATAAAGAGTTATAAATAATATCAAAAAATGAAAAAAATAATTGTTGTAGTAGTAACCGTTTTAGTATTTGTAGCCTGCAGTACTGTGCCTATTTCGGGGAGAAAAAGAATCAATATTGTAAGTGATGGACAAGTTTTGCCAGCAAGTTTTGCTCAGTACAAAGGTTTCTTAGAAGAAAACAAATTGTCTAAGAATAAGGTGATGGGCAATCAAATTAAAGAAGTAGGCACTAACATTTCAGGAGCTGTAGATCGTTTTATGAGGGCTAATAATATGAATTCTGAAGCTGATTCTTATCAATGGGAATTTAATTTAATAGAGGATAAAACAGTTAATGCTTGGTGTATGCCAGGAGGGAAGGTTGTTTTCTATACAGGGATAATGCCTGTTTGTGCGAACAAAAATGGAATAGCAGCAGTTATGGGGCATGAAATTGCGCATGCTTTTGCAAAACACGGTCAAGAGCGGATGACTTCTTCTTATGGGCAACAAGTAGGAGGGCTATTAGTTGCTTTGGGAACCTCCAAAAAAGACCCAAAAACACAACAAATATGGAATACTGCTTTTGGTATTGGTAGTGGTTTAGGAATGTTAAAGTTTAGTAGAGTTCATGAGCAAGAAGCAGACAGACTGGGATTGGTTTTTATGCTAATGGCGGGTTATGAGGGTACAGAAGCTGCAGAGGTTTGGGTAAGAATGAGTAAGTTGTCCAAAGGAAAATCGCAACCCGAAATTTTAAGTACCCATCCTTCAAATGCTTCCAGAATTGAAGATTTAAGAAGTTATTTACCTACGGCTAAAAAACATGCAGCACAATTTAATGTTGCAGGGAGTTCCGTATTAAAAAAATAATCTAAAGAATAGATTTCCTATCTTGTGGCCGTTCAAATTTTTGAACGGTTTTTTTTATAAAATAAAATAGATGTTAAAAAAGGGAGATAAAAAATTAATAAATGCGTGGGCTTTTTATGATTGGGCAAATTCAGTATATTCATTAGTAATTGCGACGGCCGTTTTCCCATTATTTTATAGTGCTATGACCGAAGGTAAAACGGTTTATTTTCTTTGGATGAAATGGGACTATCCAGATACGCTGTATAGTTATACTTTATCATTCTCTTTTTTGGTAGTTGCTTTTATGTCACCTATTTTATCCGCAATTGCAGATTATACTGGAAATAAATTAAAATTTATGAAGTTTTTCTGCTGGCTAGGAGGCCTCGCTGTGATCTCTTTGTATTTCTTTAAAAACTTAGAAACCGCTTGGGTTGGAATTATTTGCACCTTTTTTGCAAGTATTGGTTTCTGGTCTAGTGTCGTTTTTTATAATTCCTATTTACCTGAAGTTGCGCCTCCAGAGCAACAAGATGCTGCCAGTGCAAAAGGTTTTATTTATGGGTATATCGGCTCTGTTATTTTATTACTGTTTAGCCTGGGTATGATTTTGTATCCCGATTTTTTTGGTTTCGATATCAGTATTAGCGATATCCAACTCGCAACTGGCAGTGAATCTGAAATAGCTGAAGCTTTAAAGCAAGCAAAAGAAGCGGCCTCTATCCATGCAATGAGAATTTCTTTTGTAATGGTGGGCTTATGGTGGATTGGTTTTGCACAAATTACGTTTAAAAGATTACCTAATAATGTACATCATAGAAAACCAGAAAAAGACTTTATTTGGAAAGGTTTTAAAGAATTGAAAAAAGTATGGATTGAATTGAAAGACGATCCCACCTTAAAAAACTTTTTAATTGCATTTTTTCTTTTGAGTGTAGGGGTACAAACCATTATTTTATTGGCTACTATTTTTGGGTCTTCAGAATTGGGATTAGGGACGATCAATTTAATTGTAACCGTTTTATTAATTCAGGTAGTTGCCATTTTTGGCGCTGCTTTTTTTTCTAGGTTGTCAACTAAAATTGGAAATTTAAAAGCAATAAAAATCACAATTCTTATCTGGATTTTAGTTTGTTTTAGTGCCTTTATGTTAGAAAAAAAATTAGTGAATGTAGATTTGTATTTTTATGGTTTGGGTGCGTTATTGGGGCTGGTTTTAGGTGCAATACAATCTTTGACACGTTCTACATATTCTAAATTATTGCCAGAAACAGCAAACCACGCTACGTACTTCAGTTTTTATGATGTAACTGAAAAAATTGCCATTGTTTTAGGAACCTTTGTTTTTGGATTCTTAATTTACCTCACCGATTCTATGCAATATAGTGTCTTGTGTTTGACTTTGTTTTTTGTGGCTTCACTTATCGTTTTAAGTAGGTTAAAGAAAACAAAATATGTTCAATAGAAGAGGTGCTAAAGAATAGGATCCTTATTTAAATAGCTTTCCATTTATAATCGCATAAAATTAACAGCTAAAACATCTTGTTTCGTTCACTTAAACACTATAAACCCTTGTAAAGAGAGAATTTATTAATAAAAAAAAGACTGCCTTTTCAGACAGTCTTTTCTGACCTCTTTTTTTGCTATAGGTTTACTGAACAGTAAGGCTAAAAGTAGCCTCAACATCAGTTTCTCCTCCCGCATTGGTAATGCTTCCAGATTTTACATCAGCAGCAGATTTTGCTGGCTCGTGAATTAAAGTTACTGTCAAATCCCCTGAACCTGCAGCAGCAGTTGTAAGTGTAAACGTTACACCAATAGGGTTTTCGTCATTGTCAGTATCTGTGTAGGCTACTGTACCTATACTGTTGGTAAATGTGTAGAAAAATTGGTGCTCTTCACCTTCATCAATTACTTCAATAGTTACATCTTCCGCAGGGCTTTCAGTTTCATTTAATACCTCAACAGATCCAATATACGTTGTATTGGCAGCCAAACTGCCAGAAATTGAAATTACAGGTGGGTTTGGTCCATCAGAACCATCTAAATCATAACTTCTTAATGTAATTATATTACCGCTTTCAGGAGTTAAGGTTAGAGTTAATGTCGTAATTACCTCTTCTTGGTTTACAACGATTGGATCGTCTTTCGAACAAGCTACTGCAAAAATTGTGAATGCTACTAATGCGAATATGTGTTTAATTGTTTTCATACTATGTTTTATTATTTTTTTAATAATTTATTTTTAATTGTAATGCATAATTTCTTCCTAAATCATCAGCAAAGAATCGAATTCTGTTTAAATAATCTCTATAATTAATGTTTAAAAGATTTGAAATTGTTGCTGAAATATGTAAATCTGTTTTTTTTGAAAGATGAAAAACAACATCTGTTTGTAAATTTAATAAATGATAACTCTTTGGCGTCGAACTAATATCTACAAAAGCAATTGTTTTTTGCGATGGCAAAAAGGTTGAAAAATTATTATCAGGAAAATTGTTTTGCTGTAAGACGAACTCACTTTCTAAACGAACGCCTAATTGATGCCAATTTTCATTTTTGTATTGTAGACTATTTCTAAAGTTCGGAGCAGGAATATCTATTAAATCCCTTTTGTTTTTAGTTTCATAACCATAAATCAATGAAGATTTATTGCTAAATGAAAATGCTTCATTCAATTTTTGTTGCCATGTAAAATCAAATCCAAACAAGTTTGCATTGGTTTTTTTGTAATTCCAGACAGGAAAAGCACCACGAATGGTCTGTTCAGTACCAATAGGTGCTAAATAAATGAAATTCTGAATAGTATTAAAAAAAGCTTCTACAGAAATCTTTGTTTTGCTTGTTTTATATGCATACGTTGCTGAAACTCTATGAGAGACTTCTTGTTGCATTGCTAAATTTCCCAATTCTATTCTTGCAGCAGAATGATGCAAACCATCACTAAATAATTCTGATGCATTTGGAGCTCTACTAGACAAACCATAATTAAAAAGAACCGCGGTTTTATCATTGAAATAATGATGAATTCCTGCTGAAGCCGAAAGATTATGAAACCTAAATGTAGGATTTACCAACCATTGCGTATTAAAATCACCAATAATTAAATCGTTAAATTGTGTGTCATAACCTCTTTCTATCCATCTTGTTTTTATGTAGAATTTTTTAGCGTTGATGTAATTAAAATCATAACGTAAACCAACATTGAAAGTAGTTTTAAGGTTTAAAATAAAATTACCAATAGCAAAAAATCCAGCATCAAATTTATCATAATCAGGAATTAATCTTCTAACACCCGTTTCTGGATTTGCAAAGTTGTTTTGATAAACTCCTTTAAAACCTACTTTGTAAGTTTTGTTAGAATTACTATCAAAATTAAAATTTGCACTTATAGCATGTGTTTTTAAATTTAAATCTATTGCTGCTTTATTTTTATCATCTCCAACTCTTACATCAAATTCAAAACGTTCGTTTTTTTGAAAATCATATTGAACTTCTAACTTTCCTGAATTTTTGAATCTTTGGTAATAATCTACCTTAAAAATATGATGCTTTATTTCTTGTCTAGGCGATACAATATCATAACTAAAATTTTCAATAATTTGAGGTTGCTTACTATTTATAGCAGTGACTAAATCATCAATATTACCAATATGGGAAGCTCTGAAAATACCTATTTTATTATTTATAAAACTATAATCTACCGTAAAACCTTTTTCAAATTTCTTTACTCCAGTTAGTAAAGAAAAAGCTTCAGAATTTAAACCCGTATTGGTTAAGTTGTAGTTTGGACTGTGAAAATCTCCAAACCTTTTGAGAGTTGCCTTTCCATTATAAAACCAACCCTTTTCAGTCGTTTTTACAATGTTAGTATGCAAATTACCCCCTTTACCATTACTTTGTAAGCCTAAAATTGTTTTGCCATAAATACGATCTTTTAAAAAATATTTAGTAGGTTCTAAAACAATAACGCCACCAATAGCATCACCACCAAACTCCAGAGAATTAGTTCCTTTTATAACTGTAATTCTATCGGCATTATTTATGTCAATATTGGGAGCATGTTCAATTCCCCAATCTTGGTCTTGCAAACGGACACCATTTGCCATCACAATAATTCTACTACTATGCAAACCATTAATTATTGGTTTTACAATAGTATTACCTGTATTTAAAGAAGAAACTCCCGAAACATTTTTTAACGCATCACCTAAACTTTCACCACTAAACTCATCAATAGTTTTACGATCAATTTTAGTGCTTTGTATAGTGTTTGAAGTTGTTTTATTAGTTGAAGTTACAATAACTTCTTCTAAGTCTTCGATATGATGTTCTAAAGAAATTTCCTTAAAGGTATTTTCTGTAACATTGAAGCGAACCCTTTTTGTTTCGCAAGCAACATGGTTTACAATTAGGGTGTATTTTCCTGCACAAATATTTTGGAATTCAAAAAAACCATCAAAATCTGTGGTGGCAAATTTGTTTTCACCTTCTATTTGTATAGATGCACCAATAATTGGCGAATCATCGTGAAAGTCAGAGATTTTCCCATTGAAGGAAAATTGGCAGTTTTGCGCAATTGTGGTTGTAAAAATACAGCTCACAAGAACACAAAAACAAATTTTTTTTATCATTTTTTATGCTCATAGTTCAAATTAATAAAGTTCAATTTAAACTAAAGAAGGAGGCCCTCTTGAAGAAAACGATAATTGGTAATGATTTTTTAAGAAATTATATTTTACAAAAACAGCTGAAGAAATGATCTCAGTAATTTTGCTTTTTGTTAAATCTGAAACTAAAAACGAATCCTTATTCTTGAATAGGTGTAGCTTACAATCTACCTCTTTTTCATGTATGTGTTTTTCTATTTTAGAATTACAATAATTATGTTCATGATTCATTAAATCATGCAAAGAATTTATTGCGATTGGTGATAAAAATATCATCAATAGAAAAATACCGATATGTTTTTTAAACTGTTTGATATTATTTTTTCTTTCTAATTATTAAATTTAGTAATTCTAAATTGATGTATCAATTCAATCGCAAAAATACAGATAATCTTCTTGGTTGAAACGAATAGTTTCGTTATTTTTTTTTCTGTAAAAAAACTTCTTTACTTTACTTTATATATGGTGCCATCTGTGGCATATTTACTAAAACCAATTTTAGCTTTAAATTTATATGAATTGTCTGTAATTTCAGTTATTTGAACATAAATTGGATCTTTGTCTAATTCCTTTTTTGGAGACTTCATTTTTAATGAATAAAAGAAGTTGTTTTTCCATTTGATATACAATGTATCAAGGTGTTTAATTCTTTTTTCTCCAGCATTACTACCTATAGAAACAGCTATAATTTTCTCATATTCTTCTATTTGAATACTGTCTTTTCTGGTAATGATGGTTTTAGAATACCCTTCACCAGCAGGGATTTCAAAAACCCCTTTTTTAAAACGATCCGTATTGTCTTTAATCTCTGATTGACAAGAGACTAAAACAGTGAAAAACACAAGTATTGCTAATAATTTTCTCATTAAATTCCTGTATAATTTGCAGGAGTAATTGCCTTTAGTTCTTCTTTAATTTCTGATGAAACTTCTAAAGTGTCAATAAAATTGGCAATTGAACTTTGATTGATTTTTTCATTAGTTCTTGTCAATCCTTTTAATGCCTCATAAGGATTCGGATAGGCTTCACGTCTTAAAATTGTTTGAATTGCTTCTGCAACAACTGCCCAATTATTTTCTAAATCTTGTTCAAACTTTTGTTTGTTTATCAATAACTTATTCAATCCTTTTAAGGTAGATGTAAACGCAATAATTGTATGTCCGAAAGGAACACCTACATTACGTAAAACAGTACTGTCAGTTAAATCTCTTTGTAAACGAGAAACAGGTAATTTAGCAGAAAGATGTTCAAATAGTGCGTTAGCAAGTCCTAAATTTCCTTCAGAATTTTCAAAATCAATCGGGTTTACTTTGTGTGGCATTGCAGAACTACCCACTTCACCTGCTTTAATTTTTTGTTTAAAATAATCCATAGAAACATAGGTCCAGAAATCTCTGTCTAGATCTAAGATAATTGTATTGATACGTTTTAAAGTATCAAACAACCCCGCTAAATGATCATAATGTTCTATTTGTGTTGTTGGAAAAGAATGGTACAATCCTAATTTTTCTATGACAAATTTTGCGCCAAATTGTTTCCAGTCGATGGAAGGGTATGCTACTTTGTGTGCGTTATAATTCCCTGTTGCTCCTCCAAATTTTGCAGCGTTTGGAATGTCTTTTAATAAATTAAATTGTTCTTGTAAACGAACTACAAAAACATCAATCTCTTTACCCAATCTAGTCGGAGAAGCAGGTTGACCATGTGTTCTTGCCAACATTGAAATGTCTTTCCATTCAATAACTAATGCTTGTAATTTTTCTAAAAGCTCAAAATAATGAGGTACATAAACCTCCTCAATTGCTTCTTTAATAGAAAGCGGAATTGCAGTATTGTTAATGTCTTGCGAAGTCAATCCGAAATGGATAAATTCTTTATATTTTTGTATTCCTAAGGTGTCAAATTTTTCTTTGATAAAGTATTCAACCGCTTTTACATCATGGTTTGTAATACTTTCAATGTCTTTTATTTTTTGAGCATCCTCGGTAGTAAAATCGTTATAAATTTTACGCAAATCAGCAAATAAGTCAGTATTAAAGTCAGCTAATTGTGGTAAAGGGATTTCGCAGAGGGTAATAAAATATTCAATTTCTACACGAACTCTATATTTTATCAACGCTTCTTCAGAAAAATAGTTTGATAGACTTGCTATTTTACCTCTATATCGACCATCAATAGGAGAGATGGCATTTAATTTTGTTAAGTTCATTTGATTGTGTTGTTGTAAGCGGCAAAAATAAATATTAGAACTTGGTTTTTACTATGTTTTATCTAAAAATTTTTCGTTTTATTATTTGTAGCTCATTTTTCTTCTCTAGGTTTTTTATAACTCGGATTACTGTTTCTACTCGTAAGCCTAAAATATCTGCAATTTGTTGCCTTGTATGTGCGACTTTAAAATTGAATTTTCCTTCTATTTTTGCAAGGTCTTTTTTTAAATAATCTAAAAAACGTAGTACGCGATGTTCTGGATCGTGACTAGATATTTCTGATGCTATAATTGCTTTGTAGTGTAAACGTTTGGCCAAACTTTTTGTGATATTCAAATGAATTTCTGGATGTTCACATAACAGCTTGAATAATTTTATTTTAGGCAAAACAAGAAGTGTTACAGCTGACAAGGCTACTGCATTTGCAGGATATTTTACGTCAATAAACAATGGTGGCTCACCATAACTTTGCGCTTTGTAAAATATTCCTTGAATAAATTCTTTTCCAGCATCATTATAATTATTCATTTTTACAACCCCTTCTATTATTTGATAATAATTTTTGGCATTCTCACCTTCGCAAAAAATAAAGTCATTTTTTGAATACTCTTTTATTTGAGCACCAAATTCGTGTAAAAGTTGTTCGTTTATCATTATGATTTAAGTCATAAGTTATCGTTTCACAAAGATATATATTTACATTTTAAACGATATAAATGTCCGTAAGAGAAATCAGTAATAGAGAAGATGTTTTTTTATTAGTAAGTACATTTTATGATAAAATCAAAAAAGATGATTTTATTGGACCCATTTTTTTAGAAGCAATTCCAAATAAAGAATGGGAGAATCATCTTGAAAAATTGACTGACTTTTGGGAAACTAATTTATTTTTTGCAAAGAAATACAAAGGAAACCCAATGCAAGTTCATCAAAAATTAGATGAATCAAATAATTACCAGGTTTCTCAAAAGCATTTTGGGAAATGGTTAGAATTATGGATTTCTACCTTGGATGAACTTTTTGATGGAGACAAGGCAATCAAGGCAAAAAATAGTGCCAGGAATATTTCCTTTTTACTCTTTTTAAAAATGTTTAAGAATAAGCCTAAAGAGACAAATTAACTATTTGATAGCCTAACAAAGCAGTATTTATTGTAACGCTTACAATAAAAAACCATGTAGAAAATTTAAAAGGCTGTTGGCTTAAAACGGCTGCATTTGTACCCATAGCTAAACAAGCAGTTGGTATGAGAATAGGTAAAGAAACGGTTCCGTATACAGACAAAGCAGCAGTTAAAGAAGCAATACCGCTCCCTACCATAACATAGATTAATGTAATTCCTATCGCATTATTTTGTTCTCGTACAATACTTTTATTTACCCAATTTATAAGTGATAAACAGGAAGTTTCACCATTCGTATAGGTGTTTGTAATCGGTCCTTGATTGTTCATAATATACGTATTTATGGAACAAATTTACAGGTAAATATGCAACGTTTTTATGACCTAAATCATAATTAAAAATTAAGTTTTTGCTGTTTTTCTATCTGTTTTAAAATGAAGCTCCCACGTGCTTTACACCCTTTGCTCTCGTGAATAATTTTTGTCGTTATCAAGTATTTTAACTCAGGATGAATCCAATCATTTTCTGTTCCAAATAAATATAGAAACGTCATTGTGTAAGCTCTTACCGCAATTTTTTGTGGTTTAATTAACCAATCAAAACCAGTTGCTATAATGGCATCTATATGGGGCTTTGTCAATTTTTCTTTTACTTTGTTTTCATTTTTTGAATAATAAGCAGTAGCCAAATGTTCACAAATTTTTGCGCAAGGTTTAATTGCACTATCAAATTTAAGGGTTGAAATCTTCTGAGAAAATTCTTCTAAATGCGGAAGTATCCATTTTAAATGATGCTGTGTACAAATCCATTCTAAAACCCAAGCAGCTTTAATAGAAACCTTATTTTCAACATCAAAAGTAATCGAAACCAAGTCTTTAAATAATTTTTTGTTTTCTACGACAAGATTAGCAACTCTTTGTCTGTTTTCCCTTCTTGGGTTTTCTATGTTGTTGAGTTGTTTTGTTAAGAAAAGGAGCCTAGTTTTTGACACGATTGATAAATTATTTATCTGATAATACGATTGATGGTATAAATATAAAAAGACTGTTTTTGTTATCAAATTTTTATTTGTTATTTTTAGAATAAAGAAGTTGATTGCCAAATATTCAGTCCTTATAATGAGAATTTAATTTGTTTTTAAGTGGTCGTATTTCAATGTTTAAAAGTTTTTAGATGTATTTATTTCTAAGGATTTGTTGTTTTTATGAAGAATTTTACTGCCTCAAAAAATAACGGACCAAGAACCCGAAACTATTAAGTGACAACCAATCTAAATTTGTAACTTTGTAACTTCAAAAATAAAAAATGAAACGAGTAGTTGTTGGTCTTTCTGGCGGTGTAGATTCTAGTGTTACAGCCTATTTATTAAAAGAACAGGGATATGATGTGATTGGTCTTTTTATGAAAAACTGGCACGATGATTCTGTTACTATTTCAAATGAATGTCCATGGTTAGAAGACAGTAATGATGCAATGTTAGTTGCAGAAAAATTAGGAATTCCTTTTCAAGTTGTCGATTTAAGTAATCAATACAAAGAGCGTATTGTTGATTATATGTTTGAGGAATATAGCAAAGGAAGAACGCCCAACCCAGATGTACTTTGTAATCGAGAAATAAAGTTTGATGTTTTTATGGACATTGCTCTAAAATTGGGAGCGGATTATGTTGCAACAGGTCATTATTGCAGAAAAGGAGAAGAAATTATTGATGGACAACCCGTTTATAAATTACTCGCAGGAAAAGATATGAATAAGGATCAATCTTATTTCTTATGTCAACTCTCTCAAGGTCAATTGGTAAAAGCATTGTTTCCCATCGGAGAACTTACAAAGCCAGAGGTAAGAGCAATTGCTACAAAAGCCAAATTAATTACCGCTGAAAAGAAAGATTCACAAGGGTTGTGTTTTATTGGTAAGGTAAGATTGCCAGAATTTTTGCAACAAAAATTACAACCCAAGGAAGGAGAAATCGTAAATATTCCTACAGATTTTTCTCAGTTTACGCAATCAATTTCTGAATTTGAAAGTATGGAAGCAGAACTTGCCTATTTTTCTACTAAATTTTCCTATAAGAAAGAAGACGGAAAAGTACTTGGAAAACATCAAGGAGCGCATTATTTTACCAAAGGGCAACGCAAAGGTTTAAATGTAGGAGGCACAAAGGAGGCTTTGTACGTGATTGAAACGGATGTTGAAGAAAATATAATTTACACTGGCGAAGGTAAAAATCACGCAGGTTTGTATAGAAATGTCTTGTTTGTATCAAATGAAGAAGTTCATTGGATTCGAGAGGATTTAACATTAAAACCGGGAGAAGAAATGGAAGTTTCGGCAAGAATTAGATACAGACAAACTTTAGAAAAAGCAACCTTACATCAAGTGAAAACAGGTTTGTATGTAGCTTTTGAGAACAAACAATCTGCCATTCAGGAAGGTCAGTTTGTCGCTTGGTATAATCAGGAAGAATTATTAGGCTCTGGAGTAATTTCTTAACAAAAAGATATAAAATCGTTAAAAAGTAGTAATTTCGATATATGAAGAAGTTACTACTTTTGTTGTCCTTAACTACCTTTTTTCAAGTTACAGCTCAAGAAGATGCATGGATTTTTTTTAAAGACAAACCTAATACAACTATTTTTTTAGAGAATCCGCTAACCATGTTATCTCAAAGAGCCATAGATAGAAGGAGTAAACTAAGTATTCCTCTAGACGCTATAGATGTTCCTGTTGATAAAACGTACTATAATCAAATTAAAAACGAAGCAAATATTATTGTTTTAGGCAAATCGAAATGGTTAAATGTTATTCATGTTCAGGGAGAAGTTGCAGATATCAATAGTTTACAATCCAAATTTAGTTTTATAGATCATATTGAATTTGCAAATAAATTGATCAATACAAATAGAAAGTCTAAAGCGACAAGAATAGTCTCCAATCATTATGATAAACTGCAAGAAACGCTCACTGATTTTCAGTATGGTCAAGCAGATACTCAAATTAAAATGTTGAAGGGAGATTATTTACATGCACAAGGTTTGACAGGCGAGGGGCAAATAATAGCAATTATAGATGCAGGTTTTCCAAATGTAAATACGCTTGATGCCTTTCAAAGAATTAGAAAAAACAATCAAATTTTGGGCGGGTATAATTTTGCAGACAGAAATGAAGATTTTTATACTAGAGATTCTCACGGTACACATGTTTTATCCTCAATTGCAGGGTATTTAGAAAATGAATTTGTGGGTACAGCACCCGACGCAAATTTTTATTTATTCATAACAGAAATATCGGAAACAGAAACAGTTTTAGAAGAAACACTTTGGGTAGAAGCTGCAGAAAGAGCCGACAGTTTAGGAGTAGATGTTATAAATACTTCTCTAGGATATACGACCTATGATAATCCCAATCACAGTTATAACTACCAGGATATGGATGGTAAAACTACTTTTATTTCTAGAGGCGCAGAAATTGGCGCTTCACGTGGTTTGCTTTTAGTGAATGCGGCAGGAAATAGCGGGAATAGTTCTTGGAAGTATATTGGCGCACCAGCAGATGCTCCCTCCGTAATAACTGTTGGAGCCGTTAATGCTTCAAATGTAATTGCTCCTTTTAGTTCTTTTGGTCCGACTGCTGATGGAAGAATTAAGCCTGAAATTTTAGGGCAAGGTCAAAATCCAGCATTAATAGACTATTACACTGGTAAGATAACAACTTCTTCAAGCGGAACTTCATTTTCTTCTCCAATTATAGCAGGTTTAATTGCTTGTTTAAATCAAAGGGAAGATCCTTTAATGATGTCAAAGACAGCAACAGACAATCTTAATACGTATTTAAAAAATGCTATTTATGAATCTGCTGATAGGTTTACGGCTCCTTTAGCGCAATATGGGTATGGAATTCCAAATTTTGAAATGGCATTAAAAATATATATTGGTAATTTAACAATTATTAATGAGAGGTTACTTTCTGCCCTTAAAGTTTCTCCAAACCCAACCAATGACTTTATAAGAATTTCTGCAGATGGAGATCCTTTAAATGGTTTTTCAATTCAGGTATTTAATATTTTAGGAAGAAAGGTGTTAGAAAACACCTATTTAAAAACGGAAACTATTGTGCTCTCTTCTTTAAAAAAAGGCATATATCTCTTGAAAGTTTCTAAAAACAATCAACACAAAACATTTAAGTTGATTAAAAAATAATGACAAATAAAATCACCTCATTCTTTAAGATGGAATGCTCTGATTTTCTGGTTATAAAGGATACATATTGGTAGCCGATGTTAGTTAATTAGCGTTCTGTGAGTAGAAAACTGATGTAGCTTCCTCTTTTTAATGTAATAATTAATGGCTTTTATCTTATTATGTTGCTGATTATTAGTATTTAAGGGTGTTTTTAAAGAAAGTGATTATTTTTTGGAATTCTTCATTTATTGGTATTATATTTGCCTTTCAATAAAGGTTGTTAGTAATTAAATTGACAACACAATAATTTTTTATTATGAATAAAGGTACCGTAAAGTTTTTCAATGAGTCTAAAGGATTTGGATTTATTACTGAAGAAGGAAACAACAAAGAACATTTTGTACATGTGTCAGGATTAGTCGATGAAATTCGTGAAAACGATGAAGTTGAATTTGACCTAGAAGAAGGAAAAAAAGGATTAAACGCAGTAAACGTAAGAGTATTATAATATATATATCTATTACTAGTTAACTTTTTATTTTAAAGCCTATCAATTTTGATAGGCTTTTTTATTTTTATGGCTGACGGAAGACAAAGAAAAAATATCGCTATTGGTTTAGAAGTAGAAATTGTACAAAAATCAGATCAAAGAAGTGGAAAGTTGACAGCAGGTGTCGTTGCTAAAATTTTAACAAAATCATCGAACCACCCTCATGGAATAAAGTTCAATTAACATCTGGCCTTGTGGGACGTGTTAAAAACAGTATTGAATAAACAACTATATTGGGATTTTAATTTTGTATACCTTTTTACTCTTGTTTTTTAGGTTGTTTTCTCTTAACCACGCATTGTTAATTTTGAATTCTTTATAGGTAATTCCGAATTTTTTAGCAAAGGAAGTAATGTTTGAGATTGCTGTATCAACTTTTATAATTCTAGTTTTAGGTAAGGTATAAAGATCGTCTTCTTCAAGAATAAAACCATATTTATTAGGGTTAGAGATTACTTCTTTTAAAGCAATAATTCTAAAAACATATCTTTCTGTTTCATTTGGAAGCAAAGCATCATAATAATTGTCTACTTGTTGGTTTTTCAGCCTTTTAGCAATCCCATAATTTCCTGCATTGTACGCAGCTGCAGCTAATGTCCAAGAATTAAAACGCTCTCGAGAGTTTTTTAAATAAGTAGCCGCTACTTTTGTAGCTTTTTCAATATTGTAACGTTCATCTACATTTTCGTTTATTTTTAATCCATATTCTTTTCCTGTAGCTTTCAAAAAATGCCACATTCCTGCAGCACCCACTGTAGAAGTTTCATCAATAAAACCACTTTCTGCCAACGCTAAAAACTTAAAATCATCTGGTAATCCATGTTTTTTTAGTAAAGGTTCTAATAAAGGAAAATATTTATTTGCTCTTTTTATTAGCAGCAGCCCATTAGATTGCCAATACGTATTTACGAGTAATTCTCTATCCATTCTTTCTCTAATGTCCACTTTTTCTAAAGGGACGCGCTCTCCAGCAAAATTTAAATTAATAGGGAGTTTTAATGCTTTTATATTGTAGGTTTCGTGTGTGCTTGTTTTTGGGGCTATTTCCTTTTTTTGGATTGCGTTAAAAAACAAGAGTGTAATTACGAAGACACTAAGTAACAAAAGAAGTCGAAATGATTGGCTCATAAATATTGATTTTTATACATTAAAAATAGGAAAATAAACAGACATTAAGAAGTTAAAATACCTTCAATAATTTTAGATAATTTCTTTGCCTTTGTGATGATCATTATATGGCTGCCCCCTCGAATTTTAATACAATTCTCTATGTTTTTTATAGGAAATACTTGGTCTTTTGTTCCATGAATATGAATTCTATTGTTAGTTTCATTTTTTTGTTCCCATTGAACCATCGTATTTACAGACCAATTTAAATATAACGAATCTCTTACTGATAGGTATTTTTTATAGACATGGACTCTTTTTCTTAAGGATTTACCAAAAAAACACTTTTCATACTCCTCTATATTTGCCACAATTTTTGCAGGAAATAATTTATAAGCTTTTGTGAATTTCATCATTTGAAACCTTTTGGGAAGTTCATTATGATGTTTTACACTAGAGATAATGATCACTTTTTTAGCATCTAAATATTTGTCCATTTCTTGCACCATAATTCCTCCAAAAGAAACTCCGACCAAAACAGGTTTCTTTGCTTTTACGTCTTCACACATTCGCATCGCATCGCATACTCCGAAATAGTTTCGTCTATTGCTAAAGGTGTTTTCCACTGTAAATGATGTACTTCATAGGAGTCTTTTGAAAATTTTAAATTTTCAAAAATTTCTGGACCAGCAGCTAAACCAGAAACAAGATAAATAGCAATTTTTTTCATTGATTATAGCTTCTTTATTCTTTAAAATTAAAGCGAACCAAACCATCTTCATCGATTTCGGTAAGTGTAACTGCGTGCAAAGTATTTACTAAATCTGGGTTCCAAGGTGTTTTAACTTTTACATAGTTTTCTGTAAAACCGTTTATATAGCCTTCTTTATTTTCGTTTTCAAACAAAGCTGTTAGAGTATTTCCTAGTTGATTTTCATAGAAAGAACGTCTTTTTTTTGCAGACAAACCTCGTAACATTTTACTGCGTTTTGCACGTGTTTTTTTAGGAATAACTCCATCTAAATGTACTGCTTCTGTATTTGGCCTTTCAGAATAGGTGAATACATGCAAATACGAAATGTCCATTTCGTTTAAATAGTTGTAGGTTTCTAAAAATAACGCATCAGTTTCACCAGGAAAACCAACAATAACATCGACACCAATACAGGCATTTGGTAGTACGCTTTTAATCCTATGAACTCTTTCTGAATAGGTGTTACGTAAATATCTACGTTTCATTTTCTTGAGTAATTCATCACTTCCAGATTGTAAAGGAATATGAAAATGAGGAACAAAAGAAGTTGATTTAGATACAAAATCTATCGTTTCATCCTTTAATAAATTAGGTTCTATTGATGAAATTCTCAAGCGATGAATGCCCTCAACTTTATCCAACTCTTTGACCAATTCTAGGAAGGTGTGTTCGTGTTTTTTATTGCCAAATTCTCCTTTGCCATAATCACCAATATTCACACCTGTCAATACGATTTCTTTAATTCCTTTTGATGAAATTTCTTTGGCATTATTAATCACACCTTTTAAAGTGTCGCTTCTTGAAATCCCACGAGCTAAAGGAATTGTGCAATAGGTGCATTTGTAATCGCAACCATCTTGGACCTTTAAAAAAGCACGAGTTCTATCTCCAATAGAATAGGAGCCAACATAAAAATCGGCATCGGAAATTTCACAAGAATGCACCTCACCAACATTGTTTTTGGTTAAGTCATTAATATAACTGGTTACATTAAATTTTTCAGTAGCTCCCAAAACCAAATCGACCCCATCAACCGCAGCCAATTCCTCGGGTTTCAACTGTGCATAGCAACCTACTGCAATTAAAAAAGCGTCTTCATTTTTCTTTAAAGCATTTTTCACAATGGTTTTAAAGCGCTTGTCAGCATTGTCCGTAACGGAACAAGTATTTATAACATACACATCTGCTTTCTCCTCAAAATCAACACGTTCAAAACCTTCGCTAACAAAATTACGCGCAATGGTCGATGTTTCTGAAAAGTTTAGTTTGCAACCTAACGTATAAAAAGCAACTTTTTTTTCTACATTCATTCTTCTACATTTAAGAATCACAAATTTACAATAAAACTGATGATTTTTGAAATTGATAGATTACTAATTAGCAACCCAGAAAAAGGCCTTTTTTTCTAAATAAGGATAACTTTACCAATTTATTCTTGCAAAAATTGGGTAGTGGTCTGAGTATTTTTCAGAAAAGGATTTATATTGATTTATAGATGCGTTTTCATCAGAAAGAATAAAATCGATTCTCATTGGGAACAGATATTTAAAAGTTTTTCCAAAGCCTTTTCCAGCTTCTATAAAAGCATCTTTTTTGTTTTCAGAAATTTGGTTATAAACCCAGGAATAGGCCGTGTTATTAAAATCTCCTGCTACAATTTTTTTACCTTTCCACTGTTGCTCATGTGCTAAAAATTTTGCAGTTTGGCTTGCCTGTTTTTTAAAGTTTTCTATTAGTGCTGCTAGTAATTTCTCTGAATTTTCCCTGCCAAAATTCTCTTTCTCAGGAGAAATACTAAATGATTGTAGGTGTAAATTATAAACTCTGATTGTATCTTTTTTTCTAACAATATCTGTGTAAATAATATTATTTGATGTATTCTCTAAGTCTAAAGAACCCTTCTTTATAATAGGGAATTTTGAATAAATAGCCATTCCGAAATCACTATTTTTATTTTTTGTATTGATGTATTTATAGGGATACGAAAATTCATATTTTTTCAACGCCATGTTTTCTTGAACCACTAAAACATCTGGATCATTATTTTCTACCAATGAGAAGATTTTTTGTTTGATATTTTCCTCTTTAGACCATTTCCAGTGATTAAACATTCTAACATTATAACTCATTACTTTTAAATCTGTATTTAAAGTAGTGTTTTTTAATGACATTTTATAGAAAGGAGTGATTGTAAAATAACCAATTAACAAAATAAAGACAGATAAAAAAAAATGTTTTTTTAACTTAATTAGCCAATAAATAACAAAAACGAGATTGATTAATAATAGAATAGGAACAAAAAGACTTAAAACAGCAAAAATTGGAATCGAATTTGGTGATACATGAGGCAATAGATAGGACATTAATAAAAGTGTCGCTAATAGTGAATTTATAACGTATAAAAATTGGTCTAAGAGGGATTTTTTTTTCATGTTATTTTCTACCTTGTTTAAATAAAAACTCCTTTTCTGCTTTGTTTAAAGTGTCATAACCGGATTTACTTATTTTATCTAAAATTGCATCTATTTGTTCTTGGTTTAAAGAGGTCTTTTGATTTGAATTTGCCTTCTTTTTGGGTGATTTATAAACCGTATTTAAGGGCTTCCTTTTTTTTGTGAAAAAGGAGAAGATTTTAGTCCAAATTTTATGTTCCTTATGCTGAGTTTGATTTACATATAAAAAACCAAACAAAGCCCCTCCTAAATGTGCAAAATGGCCACCTGCATTTCCACCGGATACTGCCAAAATATCCAAGCCTACCCATATGGCTGCAAAATACCATAGTTTTACAAAGCCAATAAAACGCACTTTTAATTGATAGTTAGGAATGTGTGTTGTGATCCCGATAAAAATGGCTGATATTCCTGCTGATGCACCTACTAATATTGAGGATTTTCCTTCAAATAATGGAAAATAATTTTGACTGATGACGAATAGCATTCCTCCAAAAAAAGTTCCTAAAAGGTAAAAATGTAGTAATTGTTTTTGAGTAAAATAGTCTATAAATAAATTACCAATAAAATATAAGGTAATTAGGTTGATTAGTAGATGTAAAAAGTCTGCATGCAAAAAGCCATAGGTAATAATTGTCCACGGTTTGATAAGCAGCGAAGCGAAGTCGTTGTTTAAAGAAAACCAGTTGACAACAAAATTTATTTCTCCTTTATACAAACCTTGAAATACAGAGATGAATAAGGTGAAGATAAAAATAGATAGATTTATGTAGATCAATTTTTCTAAAATAGTCCCACTTTTATATCGTGCTTTTATGTCGTCTAAAAAACTCATTAATGTGATTTAAATTGATTGTTTTTCCAATACCATGCAATTATAAATCCGATCAAAGCTCCTCCAATATGTGCAAAATGGGCAATGTTTCCAACAGAATATTTGGTCATTCCAAAGAATAAATCACCTAAGATCAGTATGGGGATAAAATATTTTGCAGCGATTGGAACAGGGAAAAATAGCAACGCTAATTTGGCGTCCTTGAAATAGATTCCAAAGGCAACTAAAACACCGTATACAGCGCCAGAAGCTCCGACTGCTTTCATATTATAATAATTACTAGCTTGAATTAAATCATCCGCCATTGCTGGATATATTTTAATATTTCCATTTCTGCTCACGATTCGATTTGCATTTTCAATAAATTGACTGGTGGTTTCACCTGAAAAATCAAAAAGATTTATCAGGTCACTATTTGAGATACCACTCTCTAATAGCGCTTCATAAAATCCATTAAATTGATAATAATTTACTAAAGTGTAAATTAATCCAGCTCCTAAACCTGCTGAAAAATAGAAAAATATAAATTTATTCTTACCCCACATTTGCTCTAAAGGCGTTCCAAAAGCCCATAATCCATACATATTAAACAAAATATGCCCAAAACTACCGTGCATAAACATGTGTGTTACATATTGCCAAATTCCAAAACTTTCATTTTTAGGAAAATGCAATCCTAAAATATTTGTAAAGTCTAATTTTAAAAGCTGTGGCGCCACAAACAATATCACATTGATAATGATTAAATGTTTTATTGCATCTGTTAGTTTATTCATTGTTAACTGTTAAATAAATGATCTATTTCGTTTAATGTTAATGTTTTAAATGTTGGTTTTCCAAAAGGAGAAATCGTTGGTTCTTTGCAAGAAAATAAATCGTTTACCAAACCTTCTTGTTCTCTTTCAGAGAGTTGGCTTCCTGTTTTTATAGACAACGTTTTTGCAAATGATTTTGCCATTATATCAAAATGACTAAAACTTGCATCGGGTACTTCTAAACTAATATCACTTAACAACTCTTCTAAGATAATGGTTATTTTACTTTCTGTCACTGAAACGGGAATTCCTTTTATTGTAACACTCTCTTTGGTGAATTCATCAAAAGAAAAACCTGCATTTTCTAATTCTGTTTTAATTGTATGCATCATTTCTATTTCTGAAGATGTTAAAGCAATCTTAACAGGAAACAATAATTGCTGACTATTGGCTTCTTTTACTGTGATAGATTCTAAAAAATCTTCATATAAAACTCGCTGATGTGCTAAAGATTGATTAATTAAAACAACCCCAGATTTTATAGAACTTAGTAAATACTTACGTTGAATTTGAAACGTTTTTTGTGTTTTTATTTCTTGCTGATTTTCAAATAATTCTGATTGTTTTTCTTCATCAGTAATTGCAACAGAAGTATACAAAGATTCCCAACTTTCAGTTTGTTTTTCTCTCTTATAAGGAAAATGAATTTCTTGTTTCTCTACTTCTTTAAATGGGTTGAAATCTGGATCAACAGAAATTTTTGGTGTTCTTGCTGCCCCCGAATTGGTGTTTAAATGGTAAGGGGTGTCTAGGTTTGCATCTCTGTTGAAATCTAATAGAGGAGCTACATTGTATTGGCCTAAACTGTGTTTAACAGTCGCTCTTAACATTGCGTACAACGCTTTTTCATTATCAAACTTTATCTCCGTTTTTGTTGGATGAATGTTGATGTCAATCGTATTTGCTGGCACTGTTAAGTATAAAAAATAGGAGGGATGTGCTCCTTGCTCTAGCAAGCCATCAAAAGCATTTACAACCGCATGATTTAAGTAAGCACTTTTTATGAATCGATCATTTACAAAAAAGAATTGCTCTCCACGTTTTCTTTTAGAAAATTCTGGTTTTGCAACAAAACCTTCGATGGCAACAATATCCGTTTGTTCATTTATCGGAACTAGTTTTTCATTCATTTTAACGCCAAAAACACTCACAATTCGTTTCCTTAAATTACTGCTTTTTAAATGATATACTTCATTGTTATTGTGATGCATTAAGAAAGAAACCGTAGGATGCGCTAAAGCAACTCGTTGAAATTCATCAATAATATGTCGTGTTTCAACGGTATCAGATTTTAGGAAATTTCTTCTTGCAGGAATATTGTAAAACAAGTTTTTTACGGCAATACTGGTTCCTTTACTTGTAGAAATAAAATCTTGAGAAATAAGTTTACTTCCTTCAATTTTTATGGAAGTTCCCAATTCATCATTTGCTGGTTTTGTTTTTAATTCAACATGGGCAATGGCGGCAATAGATGCTAAAGCTTCTCCTCTGAAGCCTTTTGTAGAAAGGTTAAATAAATCTTCTGCTTTTTCAATCTTAGAAGTTGCATGCCGCTCAAAACACATTCTTGCATCAGTGGCACTCATTCCTTTTCCATCATCAATTATTTGAATTAAGGTCTTTCCAGCGTCTTTTAACAGTAATTTTATGTTTGTAGCACCCGCATCAATTGCATTTTCCAATAATTCTTTTACTACAGAAGCAGGACGCTGAACGACTTCTCCTGCAGCAATTTGGTTTGCAACATGATCTGGTAATAGTTGAATAATATCCGACATTAATTTCCTTTAAAGATATAGAGATCGAAATCTATGATGTATAAAAAGATAAAAACTAAAATAGAAATGATGATTAAAAGTGTTTTGTTGACGTTTTTATCTGAGTTTTTCAGGTCATTAATAGCATCACTAAATTTACCTTTAAGCCCTTTGTTTTTACCTGCAGTTGTTCTAAATTGATCTAATTTATGTTCAATTTTATAAGGATTTCCTTCTCCTTTATAATAACGAGGTTGATAATCAAATTTAGAATGTGTTCGTTTTAAAAATCCCATATTTTTAGAATTATTGGTTGCTACTGATCTCGAAGAAATCAATTATTGTACCAATAGTATAAGCATTTCAAATTTACAGAATTAAAAGGGATTCTTCAAAGTCTACCATTACATTTTCTTAAAATTATACAAGGTTTTAATAAAAGGGTGTAGGAAAGTAGTTTTCTTCTTGTAGGATGGAAGTGGTTTTTTAAAAACCAATACTTTCTGTATTGGTATCAATATTTTTAAGTGCCGCCATTTTAATTGCAGCAACGGCACATTCAGTTCCTTTGTTGCCTAATTTCCCTCCAGATCTATCAAGAGATTGTTGTTTTGTATTATCGGTTAACACACAAAATATGACAGGAACATCGTATTTTATATTTAAATCTACAATCCCTTGTATCACACCTTCACAAACAAAATCGAAATGTTTCGTTTCTCCTTGAATGACATTTCCTATTGCAATTACTGCATCCACTTGTTGAGATTCAATCATTTTTTTACAGCCATAAACGAGTTCAAAACTTCCAGGAACATCCCAAGAAATAATGTTTTCTTTGCTTGCGCCGCAATCTAATAAAGTAGCTATTGCTCCTTTATGTAAATTATGTGTAATTTCTGGATTCCATTCAGAAACAACAATCCCAAATCGAAAAGACTTCGCATTTGGGATTATTGCTTTATCATAATGTGATAAATTTGTTGTAGCCATTTGTTGGTTTTTGGTTTATTATTTTTGGTTTTTAGTAGTATTCGTTCAACGTAATATTTGAAACTAACAACTAAAAAGCAACAACTAAAAACTATTGTGCATATTTTGCAGCTGCAATATATTTTTCGATATCTCTACCTTGGTCAGATTTAACGTAGTTCTCTTTAATTTTTGTAAATAAATCTTCTGCTTTATCAAATTTCTTTAACTCTATTGCAATTTGTCCTGCCTTGAATAAGAATAAAGGTGTTGTAAAATCGTTATTTTTTTTATTTGCTGCCTCTTCATAATAACTTAAAGCTTCTTCTGGCTGGTTGATATCTGCAAAAGCGTCACCAATAGCTCCTAAGGAAACAGGTCCTAATATTTCGTCATCAGAATCAAACTTACTTAAATAGTCAATTGCTTTGTCATATTCTTTCATCTTTAAGTAAGATACCCCTGCATAATAGTTGGCCAAATTTCCAGCAGCAGTTCCACTAAATGATGTTGCAATGTCTAAAAAACCGTATTTTCCATCGGCTCCTTCCAACCCTAAAGTTAATAAAGAATCTATTCCAGCACCAGTAGTTGCCGCTTCATTAAAATATTTTCTAGGAAAAGCTAATTCGTTAGAAGCTTCTGTTTCATTCGGGTCAACGATGTATTTTGTATAACTTAAGAATGCTAAAAAGAGTACAACAATAGCAACCAAAGCATAAAACAACGCCTTGCTGTTTTTCTCAATCCATTGTTCTGACTTGGAGGCAGTTTCCTCCAAAGTATTTAAAACTCCAGCAGTTTCAAATTCTGATTCATCAATTTGATTCTCTGTTTTTTTATCTTCTGCTTTATATTTCTTCTTGTATGTTGCCATGTTTCTTTAAAAATTAGTGGGAACAAAAATAGTTTTTTTAATTGGATTTTAAAAGTGGATAATTCGCTAAATTTTCAATAATTTGCAAAACCTTTTCAATATCAAATTTTAGTTATGTATTTACAGAGAATTTCTTTACTGAATTATAAGAACATTGCCTCCCAATCTTTTGATTTTCAGGAAAAAATAAATTGTTTTGTAGGGAATAATGGGGTTGGTAAAACAAATGTTTTAGATGCTATCTATTATTTATCTTTCACAAAAAGTTATTTTAATTCGATAGCAATTCAGAATATTAGACATGGAGAAGGTTTTTTTATGATTGAAGGAGACTACCTTTTAAACGAAAGAAATGAAAAAATAGTTTGTAGTCTTAAAAAAGGTCAAAAGAAGGTTTTAAAAAGAAACGGGAAAAGTTATGAGAAATTTTCAGAACACATTGGACAGTTACCCTTGGTAATTATTTCTCCTGCTGATAGAGATTTGGTGACAGAAGGGAGTGATACAAGAAGGAAATTTATTGATGGTGTTATTTCACAACAGAATAAATCCTATTTAAAAGATTTACTCTCTTATAATAAAGTTCTTTCTCAAAGAAACGCCTTGTTAAAATATTTCGCAGTCAATAGGACTTTTGATGCCTTAAATTTAAGTGTCTACGATGAACAGCTTTCTGAATTTGGAAGTCGAATTTATAAAGTTCGAAAAGCGTTTTTGGAAGAATTTATCCCTATATTTAATGAAAAATACCAAATAATATCTGGTGATAAAGAGACTGTTAATTTAGTTTACAAGAGCCAGTTGCATAATTTTTTAATGAAAGACTTATTGCAAAAGTCTTTAGTGAAGGATAAGATGATACAACACACAACATCCGGGATTCATAAAGATGATTTGAGTTTTGATATTGGAGATTTTCCAATTAAAAAGTTTGGCTCCCAAGGACAGCAAAAATCCTATTTGATTGCACTAAAATTGGCGCAGTTTGAATTTATTAAACAACAATCCAATGTCATCCCTATTTTATTATTAGATGATATTTTTGATAAATTAGATGAAAATAGAGTTGCTCAAATTATCGATTTGGTCAATAATGATAAATTTGGACAAATATTTATCACTGATACCCATGCCGAAAGAACAGAAAACATTTTAAAACAAGGGAGTAAAGCCTATCAGATTTTTAAATTATAAGCCTTTTGATGAGGGTTTTACTTAATATGTTTCAGTACGAATGACCAAGAACAAATAGCTAAAAGAAAATGGCAAAAAGAGAAAATGATTCCTTTTCAGTGAAAGATTTAATGCAGGGCTTTATTAAGGAGAATAACTTGAGTAAAGGCATGCAAAAAATTAAAGTGGAAGAAACTTGGCATAAAATGATGGGGCCAGGCGTTGCTACACACACAACTTCAGTAAAGTTGCAAAACAAAACCCTTATCATACAACTCAATTCTTCTGTTTTAAGGGAAGAATTAAGTTATGGAAAAGAGAAAATCATTAAAATGATGAACGAAGCAATAGGTAGTGATGTAATTTCTAAATTGATGTTGGTTTAAGTTATTCTTAGTGTAGTGAAATTGAAAAATTTTACACGGATATTGTTTGATATTCGTGCAATTTTTAGGATAACACTTTTTTACTATAGATTTCTAAAACAAAACTTAAAATTGCTCTCTTCCAGAAAAGTGGAAATTACCTTCAATAAGTGCATTTTCATCAGAATCAGAACCGTGTACTGCATTTTCACCCATTGAAGTTGCATATAATTTTCTAAGGGTTCCTTCTGCAGCATCTGCAGGGTTTGTAGCGCCAATTAAAGCTCTAAAATCTTCTACAGCATTTTCTTTTTCTAAAATTGCAGCGACAATTGGGCCTCGAGTCATGAATTCTACTAATTCTCCAAAGAAAGGACGCTCATTATGGACTGCATAAAAAGTTTCTGCATCCGATTTTGTCATTTGAGTTTTCTTTACAGCTACAATTCTAAATCCTGCAGCATTTATCTTTTCTAGTATAGCACCAATGTGTCCGTTTTCTACAGCATCCGGTTTTAGCATTGTAAATGTTCTATTCATTGCCATTATATCAGCTTTTAATTATTTATTTTAATTTTAATTTAATGAACACAAATTGTTAAGTGTTTCATAAATTTGGAGCAAAATTACACAATTTTTTTAATTAAATTGTATCTTCGCAGCTTATGATTTTAAAAGGATTTGAAGCATTAAAGGGCTATCTTGAAAAACCAAGAAATATTGTAATCATTGGACATCGAAATCCAGATGGAGATGCTATGGGGTCTACATTGGCTTTAAAACATTACTTAGATAAAAAAGGACACAAGGCTACAGTTGTAGTGCCTAACGAATATCCAGATTTTCTACATTGGCTACCAGGTTCGGATACGACCTATCGTTTTGATTGGCAAAACACCCAATCTCAAAAAGCAATCAAAGCCTCTGATATTATCTTTCTATTAGATTTTAATGCATTGCATAGAGTCGGTTTTGATATGCAAAGTACCTTAGAACAGTATCCAAATGATTTTGCAATGATTGATCATCATCAACAACCAGATGCTGTAAAGTATATGTATTCTGATGTTACAATCTGTTCAACCTGCCAAATGGTGTATCAGTTCATAGAAATGAACAACGATTTAGATTTGATAGATGCTGATATTGCTACTTGTCTGTATACAGGCATTATGACAGATACGGGGTCTTTTCGTTTTAGAGCTACCACAAGTGATACTCACAGAATTATTGCGGAGCTAATTGATAAAGGAGCCGAAAATGATAAAATACATAATAAGGTTTATGATGCGAATTCTTATAATAGATTGCTATTATTAGGACAAGCATTGAGTAATTTAGAGATCTCATCAACCTATAATACGGCATACATCACTTTAACATCAGAAGAAAAAAAGAAATTCGATTTTCAAAAAGGAGACACAGAAGGCATTGTAAATTATGCACTCTCTATAAAAGGAATTGTTTTAGCGGCTATTTTCATTGAAGATAGTGAACAAGGAATTGTAAAAATGTCTTTCCGTTCTAAGGGCACCTTTTCTGTAAATCAATTTTCTAGAAACCATTTTGAAGGTGGAGGACATGACAATGCTGCTGGTGGAAAATCGGACTTATCAATGACAGAAACAGTTACAAAATTCACTTCCTTATTACCAGCATATCAAAAAGAATTAGAAACCTCTTATGAAAATTAAATTTTTAATTTTTACAAGTTTTTTGTATTTTGGTTGCTCTAAAGTGCAACCAAGAAGACCTATTAACCCAATTCCGTCTTCAACAATTTTAAAAGAAACGATTAAAAAATCCATTCGATTAAATGCGCTTGATGATGAAAAAATTTTAGCAGTTATTCAACAAGATTCCACCAAAACCTATCAAGTTTCACCTAACGGATTTTGGTATACGTATCTCCATAAAAACGAAGCAGCCACAGCCACACCAAAAACAGGAGATGTAGTTTCTTTTCAATACAATATAACTGATTTACAGGGTGTTGTGATTTATAGTGAAGATCAAATAGGAATCAAAACGTACCAGGTAGACAAAGAAGATTTTATTGCTGCACTTCAAGTAGGAATAAAGTTGATGAAAATAGGAGAAACCATTACATTTGTCATTCCATCCTACAACGCCTTTGGTATTTTAGGTGATGGAAAAAAGATAGGAATTCATCAATCAATAAAAAGTACAGTAACATTAATTAACATAAATAATAAATAATAAAAAATGAAAGTAGTAAAAAGTATTTTAGCAGTAACAATTTTAGCAACAATGTTTTCTTGTGGAAGCCAAGTCAAAGAAGTAAAATCTTTAGAAACAGAAATAGATTCAGTTAGTTATGCTATTGGTTTAACAATGTCAGGTCAATTAAAAACTGGTTTTGAAGAAGTGAATAGAGCTATTTTAATGCAAGCAATCAGCAACGGTTTAGATTCAACTAATTTATTATTAGAAACGAAAGACATTCAAAATGTAATAAGATCTTATTTTCAAAAGAAACAAGCATCAAAACAAAAAGCGGAATTATTAAAATCTGAAGTATACAAAAAAGAAGGAATCACATTCTTAGAAGAAAACAAAGCGAACGAAGGCGTTGTTACTACTGCTAGTGGATTACAATACATTGTTTTAACAAAAGGGAAAGGTGAAAAAGCAACAACCAAAAATAAAGTGAAGGTTCATTATCACGGAACGCTATTAGATGGAACTGTTTTTGATAGTTCAGTAGACAGAGGAACGCCCTCAGAATTTGGTGTAACGCAAGTTATAAAAGGTTGGACAGAAGGTTTACAACTAATGAATGTTGGCGCGAAGTATAAATTCTTTATTCCTCAAGAATTAGCGTATGGAGCAGCACCAAGACCTGGTGTTATCAAGCCTTTTATGGCCCTTGTTTTTGAAGTAGAATTATTAGAAATTAAATAACAATCTCGAATGCAGAAGTTAGGATATTTGACACTTCTTTTAGTGGTTTTTATTTCTTGTAAATCACTAGAATACAGAAAACTTGAAGAAGGTGTATATGCAGAGTTGGTAACGAATAAGGGACCAATTTTAATTGAGCTCTATACAGAAAAAGTACCCATGACTACAGCTAATTTTGTATCTCTTATTGAAGGAACAAATTCTCAATTGTTAGCTCCTCAAAAAGGAAAAAACTTTTATGAAGGTGTTATTTTTCATAGAGTAATTTCAAATTTTGTAATTCAAGCAGGTGGTTTCACTTCCAAGGAAAGAAAAAAACTTAGTTATGTTTTTGGGGATGAATTTCCGAAAGATAAAGAAGGAAATTTACTTTACAAGCACAATGATTCAGGGATTCTTTCGATGGCAAATGCAGGCCCTACAACTAATAATAGTCAGTTTTTTATAACGCACAGGGCCACATCTCATTTGGACGGTAGACATACTGTTTTTGGTAAAACAATCATTAATTCAATTCAATTAAAGGAATTAAAAAGTAAAATTAATGATTCTTTATTATTGAAAAAAGCAATTGATTCTACTAGGATGAGGGTTGTAAATAGCATTGTGCAAAAAGACACTATTTTGTCTGTCAAAATTATAAAAGTTGGATCTAAAGCAAAAAAGTTTAATGCTGCCAAAGTTTTTGATACTCAGTTAGAAATGTTGGAGAATTCAAAAATAACAAGTAAAAAAACAGGCAATTAATTTGTTAGAAAAGGCAATACACATTGATAAGAATATTTTAATTTTCTTAAACAATCTAGGAAGTGAACAATGGGATTCATTATGGTTAGTGATTACTAGTCAAATTTATTGGAGCCCCTTGTTTGTCTTCATTATTTATTTAACGTTTAGGTCATTTGGTTGGAAGCGTGGAGGGATTATGATCCTATCTATGATTTTATTAGTTGCTTTTTCAGATCAATTTACAAATTTGATTAAGAATACTGTTCAACGATTACGTCCTAATAACGATCCAGAAATTAAACATTTTTTAAGAATCCTTTCTAATCCTCAGAGTTATAGTTTTATGTCTGGTCATGCGACTACTTCTACTTTCTTTTCAGTGTTTGTAGTACTGCTCTTGAAGGATAAATACAAATACATTTATTTCATACTATTCTTCCCACTCATTTTTAGCTATAGTAGATTGTATTTAGGCGTACATTTTCCAATTGATATTTGTGTAGGTGTATTGATAGGAATTACCTTTGCAAATATTTATTACTTCTTTTTTAAGAAAATTGACAAGAAACTGTTTACTTAATTTTTTTATTATTGAAATATAAATATTTTGTTGAATGATAATAGGCACTCAACAAACTATCCATTTTCATGGCAACTAAAGGATTTTCAGCTTTGATATCTTTAACATCCTTCGTTTTTAAATTATACAACCCCGATATTTTACTCGTGTTGGTTTTTGAGTAGTATAAACTATCTTGAAGCAATCCGGCAGTAGGTTCTCCATTAATTGTAAGATATACAAAGGAAGCCGTTTTATTAGTGGTTGTGTCTAGTAAATTGCTGCCAAGCGTATAGTTTGTATGATTTAGTTTTGCTAAACTTGCCACAGTTGGAAACAAATCTATTAATTTCCCATTCTTCGAAATGACGCTATCCTTAACGAAATTTGGTGCATGAATAAAGAATGGAACGTGCTGTGATTGTATGCCTAAATCAGCTTCTTTAGTAAAGTTTTCTGTTCTTTTCATAGCTGTATTATGATCGCCAAAGAAGACAAAAATAGTATTGTCATAATAACCCGATTTTTTAGCTCTGTCAAGAAATTTTTCAACATTAAAATCTAAATATCGTAAGGCATTTAACTGTGCTATTGATTTAAAGCCAGATTTTTCTAGCAAGGAAGTCTCCAATTCATTCTCTTGTAAAGGACGAAAACTTTCTTTTTTATCAGGTACTGTAAAAGGCATGTGGTTAGAAGATGTTTGAATATAGGCTATAAAAGGGATGTTTTTTTTCGTTAATTTTTCCAATTCTTTGTTCGATTCCCTAAATAACTCGTAGTCATCTATTCCCCAGACATCTGCTCTGTTTTCAGTTTCATAACTTCCTTCTTCAAATATCTTTAATCCGTTTATATTCGATTGAAAAACACTTCTAATATTTGCCCAATTTGCACTTCCTCCTAAAAAGTACAATTTTTCATATCCATCAAACTGATCAAAAATAATACGCTGATCTTGAATCAACGGATTTCTAGAAGCAGTTCTAACATCTTCTACGTCTGGCAAACCAGTAACGCTTGCAAAGACACTCGGTGCAGTACCTGATTTATGGACATAAAAGTTAGGGAAACTCAAACTATTTTGTAAAATAGCATCCATTTTTGGGGTACTATTAATTGGGTTTCCATAATAACTCATTGGTTTTACTCCAAGAGACTCCATCATGACAATAACCACATTCGGTTTCTTTGTGAAAGTTGGGTTAAAAAGAACTTTCCTTTCAAAAGAAACCCGATCTTTAGGTAAATCTAAATGGGTTGCAATCACTGGATAATAGGTTTTAAAAGCTTCCATATTTATGCCTTCACTTCTGTAAGCAAAACTATCAAAAAAGTATAAAACAGGATTGAGAGCAAACTGATTTACCTCGTTCTTTTTAGAAAAAAAAGCTTCACTCCAGCGCAAAGGATAATGTGTTATGCTGTTGTAAATTCCGTAAGATAAAAGCAATATTGTACCAATAAAATAAACAGCTTTCCTCTTTTTTGAAATCGTTTTTTTCTGATTTGAAAAAGAGTTGTATATTTTTTTTGATAATTGATAAACAAGAAATCCTAGCATCATTAATCCAAAAATCCCTTTATAAATGGGATAACTTTCCAATAAAACTTGACTAGATATTTTAAAATCACTTAAAAACCGAAGAGAAGATGCATCTAAACGAATGCTTAAATAATCATAATAGCCAAAATCTAATAGGTAAAAGAGTGTTAGTGTTATATAAGTACATATTACATAAAAATTTGCAAGCTTTTTATAAAAAGTTCTTTGTAGAAAACGATAATTAACAATCAATATTAGTATTGCAAGTGGGAAAAAGGTAATTGCCGCTAGCTTTAAATCGAAACGCATACCTAGCGAAAATGCTTTTTGAATTTCGGAAGTAGCAGCTTCTTCTAATTGAGCAAAAAAAATATAAAATAAGATTCTAAAAACAAAGAGATAGACAAAAAGGGAAAAAACATGTGTAAAAATGAATTTAATATAGTTGGGTATTTTCTTTTTCATGATCGGTTTTTTATGAATGCAAAGGTATTTATTTTGATGTATAAAAAATAAACTTTCGTTTTTAAAATGAAAAAGGAGAATAAAAAGTAGATTTTAAGTAAATTTGCAACCAACAAAAATAGAACATGAAAATATCATATAATTGGCTACAACAATTTTTGCAGGTAGATTGGGAACCTGTTAAAACAGGAGAATTGTTAACCGACTTAGGATTAGAGGTAGAAGGAATAGAAATTAAAGAAGCTATTAAAGGAAGTTTAAAGGGTATTGTTGTTGGCGAAGTCATAACTTGTGTTCAGCATCCAAATGCAGATAGATTAAAAGTTACGACCGTAGATTTAGGTTCTGGAGAACCGGTTCAGATTGTTTGTGGTGCTCCAAATGTGGCTGCAGGTCAAAAAGTACCCGTTGCAACCATTGGGACTACTTTATATGATGACAAAGGGGAAGGGTTCAAAATAAAAAAAGGAAAAATAAGAGGCGAAGAAAGCCATGGAATGATTTGTGCCGAAGATGAGTTAGGTCTCGGCAAAGGGCATGATGGTATTCTTGTTTTAGATAAAAAATTAAAAACAGGTACGCCTGCCGCAACAGTTTTTAATATAGAAACGGATACTGTTTTTGAAATTGGCTTAACGCCAAATAGGTCTGACGCAATGAGTCACTTTGGTGTGGCTAGAGATTTACGTGCTGGTTTAATTCAAAAAGATATCAAGTTAGAATTGATTTCTCCTTCTGTTGGTAATTTTCATGTAGATGAACGAACCCTCCGTTTTGATATAGAAATAGAAAACAAAGAATTTGTTCCACGCTATTGTGGTATTACAATAACAGATGTAACGATAAAACCTGCTCCAGAATGGATTCAAAATAGATTAAAAGCGATTGGTATTGCTCCTAAAAATAATATTGTAGATATTACCAATTATGTTTTGCATGAGCTTGGGCAGCCTTTGCATGTTTTTGATGCTCAAAAAGTGAAAGGGAATAAAATCCTTGTAAAAACACTAAAAGAAGGAACAAAATTCACAACTTTAGACGGCATTGAAAGAGTGCTATCTTCTGAAGATATTATGATATGTGACGCAGATTCGGCGCCTCTTTGTATTGGTGGTGTTTTTGGTGGGTTGAATTCTGGACTTACGGAGCATACAACGTCTATATTTTTAGAAAGTGCCTATTTTAATCCTGTTAGTATTCGAAAAACAGCAAAAAGACATGCCCTAAATACAGATGCCTCCTTTCGTTTTGAACGTGGCATTGATATCAACCTAACAAAATACGCTTTAAAAAGAGCCGCTTTGTTAATTGAAGAATTTGCTGGTGGTAAAATGGCCTCTGATATTTTTGATTTTTACCCAGAAAAAGTTGAAGATTTTCAAGTTTTTTTATCTTATGAAAATGCCTATCGTATAATTGGGCAAGAAATTCCTAAGGAAACCATTAAAAATATTTTAGCCTCTTTAGAAATTAAAATCAACAGTGAAACGGAAGCAGGTTTAGGGGTAACGATTCCTTCTTACAGAACAGATGTTCAGCGTGAAGCAGATATTATTGAAGAGATTTTAAGGGTTTATGGGTATAATAACATTGAATTTTCTCACAAACTTAATACCTCCATTTCTTTTGATTCTAACAAAGAAACAAAGTATGAAAATAGTATTGCAAATCAGTTGAGTGCTTTAGGATTCAATGAAACGATGTCGAATTCATTAACAAAACCCGAATACACTGCATTATCAGAAGACATTCAAGAAGAAGCGAACGTGGTCATGTTAAACCCGTTGAGTAACGATTTAAAAGTAATGCGCCAGTCTTTATTATTTAGCGGTTTAGAATCTGTGGCCTATAATATTAATAGAAAAAACATTTCTTTACAGTTTTATGAGTTTGGAAAAACCTATCATAAATACAATGAAAAATACGAGGAAAACAAGCATTTAACACTCTTTGTTACTGGAAATAGAACCAAAGAAAGTTGGATTAGTGCAAATAAGGCTACTGATTTTTTCTACTTAAAAGGAATCATAACGTCTTTGTTAGCGAGATTAGGAATAGAGAATGTGAAAGCGACTCCAACAGAACAAACTATTTTTTCTGAAGGTATTTCTCTTGGTTTAGGGAAAATAAAACTAGTGGATTTTGGTGTGGTCAAACCGTCTCTTTTAAAAGAATTTGGAATTAAGCAAGAAGTTTTATTTGCTGATTTTAATTGGGATACCCTATTAAAATTAGTAGGAAACAAGAAAATAAAAGTAATAGAAAACCCAAAATTTCCTGCGGTAAAACGTGATTTAGCCTTATTATTAGATTCGACTGTAGCATTTAACAAAGTCTATGATTTAGCGTTTCAAACAGAAAGGAAGTTGTTAAAAGAAGTCGATTTATTTGATGTTTATGAAGGAGATAAATTGCCAGAAGGGAAAAAATCGTATGCAGTGAGTTTCTTGTTACAAGACGAAACAAAAACTTTAGCAGACAAACAAATTGATAAAACAATGCAAAAATTACAGCAAACTTTCGAAAAGAATTTAGCGGCTGTTTTGAGGTAAGTTACTTTTTTGGTTGTTGGTCGTTGTGACTACTTTATAACTTTCTAAACTTTTAAACTAAATTTCTATGAAACTTCTTTTATATTTGCATTCGCAAAATTTATTTACATGAAAGCTGGAATTGTAGGATTACCAAACGTAGGAAAATCAACTTTATTTAACTGTTTATCCAATGCAAAAGCGCAAAGTGCAAACTTTCCTTTTTGTACTATTGAGCCTAATTTAGGGGTGGTAAATGTACCCGACAAAAGAATTGAAAAATTAGAAGAATTGGTAAATCCAGAACGTGTGATGCCTGCAACTGTAGAGATTGTAGATATTGCTGGTTTGGTCAAAGGAGCGAGTAAAGGAGAAGGGTTGGGAAATCAGTTTTTGGCAAACATTAGAGAGACAGATGCACTTTTACATGTGGTACGTTGTTTTGATAATGATAATATTATTCATGTAGACAATTCTATTGATCCTGTAAGAGATAAAGAAACGATTGATATTGAATTGCAATTGAAAGATTTAGAAACGGTTGAAAAAAGACTCGAGCGTGTAAAAAGAACTGCAAAAACGGGAAATAAAGAAGCGCAAGCAGAATTAGTGGTTTTATTGAAAATTCAAGAAACTTTGTTAAAAGGTCTTTCAGTAAGAACGATCAATTTTTCTGAAAAAGAGGTGGAGTTTGTACAAGTGTTACAATTTATAACGGCAAAACCAGTATTGTATGTTTGTAATGTTGATGAAAATTCGGCAGTTACAGGAAATGAATATGTAGAAAAAATTAGAGCAGCTGTGAAAGACGAAAATGCTGAAGTAATTGTTTTAGCAGTTGGTACAGAAGCAGATATTACAGAATTGGATGATTATGAAGAAAGACAATTATTTCTTGCAGATATTGGACTAGAAGAAGCTGGAGTTGCTAGATTGGTTCGTTCTGCATATAAATTATTAAACTTACAAACTTATTTTACTGCGGGTGTAAAAGAAGTAAGAGCTTGGACAATACCAATTGGCTCTACTGCACCGCAAGCAGCAGGAGTCATTCATACCGATTTTGAAAAAGGGTTTATTAGAGCTGAAACGATTGCCTACGAAGATTATGTAACATTTGGTTCTGAAGCAAAAGTAAAAGAAGCTGGAAAAATGAGGGTAGAGGGTAAAGAATACATTGTTAAAGATGGTGATGTAATGCACTTTCGTTTCAATGTGTAATCTTTTAAAAAAAAGAAACGCCTCGTCAACTTTCGAGGCTATCGTTGATGAGGTTTGTGCCCAAATATTATAGCATTTTTTTCCATACATTCAGTTTTATAGACCTCCTTCATTGTAATAATTACAATTAACGATATGCAAAACTTCGTTAGTTCACTTTAATTACCCAATATTGCGTGCAAATTAAAATATTGAGATAAACCTCTTACTAAAGAGTGTTCTACATTGAAATGATCAAATTAATATCAGACGAATAGGCGATTATTCAATTGGGTTTAGTAACTTTTTTTAAATTTCTTTGCTACAGAAAAATTAATTAAGTTCATGAAATTCTCATGCACTCCTAAAGTAACCTCTAATTTCAATTGTGTTATTAGCTTTAGAATAAGTTCAGCATTGAACTGTAAATCAGGGATTGAGATGTATTTTTCAAAAAGATTACCAATACTTTTGTAGTATAATTGTTCGAAAGCATTAGGGTTTTCAGGTTTCTTATTGACATATTCATAAGTGTCCATATCAAAAGAATCCAACACATCTCCAACATAATTTTTATGTAATATTTGTTTAGGATTCACAATATTAAGTTCCTTGATGTCTGGGTTCAAAAAAGCATGTAAAATTGCCTTTGACACGAAATCTACAGGGACAATATTTAAGCCACTTTCTTGGTCGATCCAAATTCTAAAGTTCTCTTTAGATTTAGTCGCATATTTGTCTAAAAAAATTGCCCAAGAATAGAAGACATCAAATTTTGGAGTTTCATATAAAGGCAAATCAATCAAACGACCACAAATAATACTTGGTCTTAAAATTTGAGAAGTGATGTTTTTCTGTTTACAAATTTCTTTGACATACAATTCACTTTTATATTTGGATTTCTCATACGGGTTTCTAAAATCAGTAACGGCGTAGTTTTCAATATTGTCATTTACTTTTACGTCTTGAATCCCAAAAGAGTAGGCTGTACTTATGTAAAGGAACCGAGTTACAGATGCTGGTAGCTGTTCTAAAAGTTGCTTGGTTACTAAGTAGTTTTGTGTGTGAACTGTTTCTTTAGAATCCATGGTGTGCAGCAAACTTGTAGACCCTGCACAATGGATCACCGTATCGAAAGCATAGAGTTCTAGGGTCGCTTTATCAATTGCGGACAAATCACTAGAAATAACCGTTATTTTTTCTAAACACGCTTCTAAAGTAAAGTCATTTATAAACGCTGGGCGAGAGGCATCTTGTAAAATATTGAGTAGGCGTTGCTGTGCCGTTTTTTCCTGCGCTCTTATCACAACAAAAAGATGTTGTACTGTTTTCTCAACAATGGCTTTGCGTAACCATTCAAAAATAATATGACTTCCAACAATTCCAGTTCCTCCAGTTAATAAACAATTCATATTTTTAATTTATCCTTTATAGAAAGGTAATTTTATAAGGGTTGCAGGAATCGTTTTTTTACGAATTTGGATATAAATTTTTGCTCCTGTTTTTGCAATAATTGCTGGCACATAACCCATTCCAATTCCTTTTTGTAAAGAAGGGCTCATGGTTCCAGAAGTTACATTTCCAATATTATTTCCATTTTCATCGACAATCGTATAGCCTTGTCTTGGGATGCCTCTTTCGTCTAATTCAAAAGCAACTAATTTGCGTGTTGGTTTCTGCACTTTTTCTCTTTGGAGTGCTTCATGGTTTATAAAGTCTTTCGTGAATTTGGTAATCCAGCTTAAACCCGCTTCCAGAGGTGAAGTCGTGTCGTCGATATCATTGCCATACAAACAATATCCCATTTCTAAACGTAAGGTATCTCTTGCAGCCAAGCCAATGGGTTTGATTCCATATCTTGCACCAGCTTCAAAAACGCGGTTCCAAATTTGTGTGGCTTCTTCATTCTTACAGTAAATTTCAAATCCGCCAGCACCCGTATAGCCTGTCGCAGAAATTATGACATTTTCAATACCTGCAAAATCACCTATCTTAAAGGTATAAAAAGGGATGTCTGCTAAATCTAATGAAGTTAAAGATTGCATTGCCTCTACAGTTTTTGGACCTTGAATTGCTAACAAAGAGTAGGCTTCAGAAAGGTTTCTTAAATCGGCATTAAAGGTTGAATTGTAGCTCGTAATCCAGTTCCAATCTTTTTCAATATTCGAGGCATTTACAACCAATAAATAGGTGTTTTCTTTAATTCTATAGCAAATTAAATCATCTACAATTCCGTTTTTTTTATTAGGAAAACAACTGTATTGTGCGTCACCAATTGCCAAATTAGCAACGTCATTAGAGGTTACTTTTTGGAGTAATACTAGGGCATTTTCTCCGCTGACTAAAAACTCCCCCATGTGACTAACATCAAAGACTCCTATGCCGTCTCTCACGGTCAGATGCTCAGCAGTAACTCCTTCATATTGTACCGGCATTTGATAGCCGGCAAAAGGCACCATTTTAGCTCCAAGATTTTTATGAATTGTATGTAATGCAATATTTTTCATAGATAGTTTCTAGAAATTTTTAGCTAAATTATTGAAAAATTTACAATAAACAATCACTAATTTTTTGTAAATATTGATTGCTAGAAAAGAATAAATGTTACATTTGATTTTGCAATCCTAAAATCACACTTATGAAAATTTTTAAATTTTTATTCGTCACTTTTTTACTTCTATCTGAAAACGGAGTTTCACAAATTCCAACTGATTTTTTACCAAGTGAATTTCACAAAACAAGACGGGCTATTTTACGCGCTAAAATGCCGAAAAACTCCGTTGCAGTTGTGTTTTCAAATCCAATTAGAAACAGAGCAAATGACGTTAATTATGTGTTTCATCAAGATCCTAATTTTTATTATCTAACCGGATATAGAGCGCCAAATGCTGTTTTGGTGTTGTTTTCTGAAAATTATACCGATACGAAAGGGGTCACCTATAATGAAATTTTATACGTACAAAAAAGAAATGTGAACGCAGAAATGTGGAATGGAAAACGTTTAGGAAGTGCGGGAGTCATTTCAGAATTGGGTTTTGCTGTAGCAGCGAATACAGAAGATTTTATAAACACAAGTATCAATTTCAAGAGTTTTGATGCCGTTTTTGTAACGAAGTTTAAAGACGATTATGGAAATTCATCAGGAAACAAAACAGCATTATATGATTTAGTGGCCCATTTTAAAAATGTTTCTGGATTTCATGAAATTGAATTTTTATCAGAAGACGTTACCGATGTGCATCAAATGATCGCCAATGTACCTGACATTTATCTGATGGAACTTTCAAGGAAAATCAATCAAGACCTTCCTAATTTTCCAGCGTTGAAAGAAGACCCGTTTATTCTGGATTTTGCCAATGCAAAATCGGCGAATGTGTTGAAAGATTTTAAACAAAAAATGATTTTAAAATTGAATTCTAAAAAGAATAATAATCTCAATTTTTCTTTTTTACCATCAAATTTAACCACAATGCGGGAAGTGAAAACCCCTGAAGAATTGAAGCTGCTGAAAAAGGCTATTCGGATTTCTGCCATCGGGCAAATAGAAGTTATGAAAGCGATGCAACCTCACATGTCTGAGACGGAGCTACAGGGAATTCATGAATTTGTTTATAAAAAATATGGTACCGAATATGAAGGGTATCCTTCTATTGTTGGTGCAGGAAACAATGGTTGTATCTTACATTATATAGAAAACAATAAAACGAAAGTTGGTGATGATTTAGTTTTAATGGACTTAGGGGCAGAATATAGAGGGTTTACTGCCGATGTAACACGTACAATTCCTGCCAATGGAAAATTTACGAACTCACAAAAAGAGATATATAATTTAGTTTATAAAGCACAGGAAGCAGGTATTGCTTTATATACAATTGGCACCAACATGAGGGCACCAAACGAAGCAGCGATTAAAATTATTAACGATGGCTTGTTTGAACTGGGAATCCTGAGTTCTGTAAATGAAAAACACACTTATTTTCCTCATGGTACCTCACATCATATTGGTTTAGATGTGCACGATCCAGGAAATTATAATAACTTTGAAGAAAATATGATTGTTACGATGGAGCCGGGAATTTACATTCCTGAGGGAAGTAATTGTGATGAAAAATATTGGGGAATTGCCATTCGAATTGAAGATGATATTCTAGTAACAAAAAACGGTCCTGTGAACCTATCTGCGGAAGCCCCAAGAACCATAAAAGAAATAGAAAAAATGATGGCGAAAAAGTCTGTTTTAGACGATTTTGTTTTACCAGATTTAGATAAATAATGAGCAAAGAACAACCCAACAACCCACTACACGGAATAAAATTAGCCACCATGTTAGAACAACTGTTTCTAGAATATGGTTGGGAAGAATTAGGAGACACTTTAAATATTAATGCCTTCAAAAATAATCCGACCTATAAATCGAGTTTGAAATTTTTAAGAACAACCCCTTGGGCAAGAGAAAAAGTAGAACAGTTGTACTTAAAAACAATGCTAAACTAGGTTTTTATTCCCAAATGAGTTTTTTAGCGATTGAGGAATTTCATGATGCGCACTCTGATTTGTGTGATTTCTCTTATTGTTGAACTGATAAACATATTTTTCTTATCGCTTATAAATAAAATGAATAACAATTCAAATTGGTAGTATTCCCTAAAAAGTGTCGCTATCTTTGCAAAAAAATATTTAATGTCAAAAACATTTTCAGAGTTAGGTATTCAGGCAGGATTGCAAGAGAATTTAGCCAAATTAAATATTACTGTTCCTACAAATGTTCAAGAAAAAACCATTCCTTTACTTTTAAATAAAAAGGAAGATGTTGTCGTTTTAGCAAAAACAGGTACTGGAAAGACAGCGGCTTTCGGATTGCCTTTATTGCAGTTAGTAGACCAAGAAAATACACAGATACAAGTAGTAATATTAGCCCCTACAAGAGAATTAGGACAACAAATTCATGCGAATCTAGTTTCTTTTGCAACAGAGAGCCAAAAAGCAACAATTGTTTCTATATGTGGTGGTATCCCTATAAAACCTCAGATAGAACGTTTACGAGAAACGACACATATTGTTGTGGCAACTCCGGGGCGTTTGGTCGATTTAGTAAATCGTGAAGCAATCAATATAAAAAACATCACCTACTTTGTGATGGACGAGGCAGACGAAATGGTAAGCGCCTTAAAAGAAGAGGTAGATGCGATTATCAAAGAGATTCCAAAAACAAGAAGAACTTTATTGTTTACGGCTACCATGCCGGGTTCTATCAAACAATTGGTGCAAAATTATATGTCGAAACATGTCGTACATGTAACAGCAGATATGGACACCGTCGGGCATCAAGGAATAGATCATCAATATGTGGTGGTTGCACCCATTGAAAAACTAAATGTATTACTTCATTTTTTAGTATCTAAAGAAGGAAAACGGGGTATTATTTTCTGTAAAACAAAAGCCGCTGTAAATAAATTAGCAAAAAACTTAGCGATTAATAAATTTTCGTCTGGTGCTTTGCATGGTAGTTTAACCCAAGGAATTCGGGATCGAATTATGGGGCAATTTAGAGAAGGACATATTGATGTTTTAGTGGCTACAGATTTAGCAGCTAGAGGAATCGATGTGAAAGAAATAGCCTATGTGGTTAATTATCATTTACCAGATCGATACGACACCTATGTTCATCGAAGTGGACGAACAGCAAGAGCAGGAGCAACGGGACTTTCATTAAGTATTATTCAGCAAGAAGAGCTGGAAGAAATTCCAGAATTTGAAGAAGATTTAGGACTGGTTTTTACGCCTTATAAAAAGGCAGATACACAAAGCATTGAAGAGAATAATGGTTTGTTGTGGGCAAAAAAAATATTTAAGATTAAACCAAATCGTACCGTATCAGAAGACTTTAAAGCACAAATTAAAACAATCTTTCATCACTTAACAAAAGAGGAATTGGTTGATAAAGTTTTTGCAAATTACTTAGCGCAAGTTGCAGCTGCAAAAACAAAACCAGCTATTTCTAAAAAGAATAAAAAGAGATAAATTCCATGGCAAATACGATAAAAAGTCAACAAGATATTTTAGCAAAATTGCAGATTGAGGCGTTGAATCCGATGCAAACGGAAGCAGTATCCGTTATTGAAAAAAATGCAAATACCATCCTATTATCGCCAACAGGAACTGGAAAGACATTGGCTTTTTCTTTGCCTTTGTTAAAATCATTAGATCCTAATTCTAAAGAAGTACAAGCACTTATATTGGTGCCCTCAAGAGAGCTGGCGATACAAATAGAACAAGTAATTCGCTCTATGGGAGCTGGATATAAAGTAAATGCAGTCTATGGTGGCAGACCCATGTCTAAAGATAAAATTGAATTGAAACATGTTCCTGCAATTTTAATTGGTACGCCAGGAAGAGTTTCTGATCATTTTGCAAACGATCGTTTTTCTAAAGACCATATAAAAACGTTGATTCTAGACGAATTTGATAAATCGTTAGAGGTCGGATTTGAGTATGAAATGCGTAATATTATCAATCAATTACATGCTGTACATAAACGTGTTTTAACTTCTGCTACTCAAGGTGTAGAAATTCCCGATTTTGTAAAATTAGCGGAACCAAGAATTATCAATTATTTAAAAGGAAAAAGAATCTCTCAACTTGCTTTTAAAACAGTGGTTTCTCCGAATAAGAATAAAATGAGAACCTTGGTTAACTTAGCTCAACATATTGGTAATGAACCCGGAATTGTTTTTTGTAATTTAAAAGATACCATTACACAATTGAGTACTTTTTTAACCCAAAACAACATAAGTCATGCTTGCTTCTCTGGAGGAATGGAACAAAAAGACAGAGAACGTGCTTTAATTAAATTTAGAAATGGTACCTGTCAATTATTAATTGCGACAGATTTAGCCGCTAGAGGAATTGATATACCAGAAATGAAATTTATCATCCATTATGAATTGCCAAAACATGAAGAAGAATTTATTCATAGAAATGGGCGAACTGCAAGGGTAAATGAAAAAGGAACTGCGTATATTTTAAAATGGGAAAATGAACGTTTGCCCGATTTTATCAAAGCGAGTAAAGGCATTAATATTTCAAAGAAAGCAGTGCAAATATCACAATATTGGGAAACGTTGTTTATTTCTGGTGGACGAAAAGATAAAATTTCTAAAGGAGATATTGCAGGTTTATTTTTCAAACAAGGTGGAATAACTAGAGAACAATTAGGGGCTATTGAGTTGAAACCAGATTGTGCATTTGTTGCAATTCCTTTAGCACTCGCAGATGATTTGGTCGCAAAACTTAACAATACGCGTTTAAAAAAGAAAAAAGTAAGAGTGACCTTATTATAACTACTATGAGTGAAAAAGGCCCGCATTTAGACATTGTATCTTGCATCAACACATTACAGCAATTATTAGATGATACCAATCAACTTTTTGAGTTGCCAGAAGACCAAAGAGTCGCACTTTTTAAGGCAGCTGGTGCATTAACACGTCCGAATCGTACTGAATTTGAACGCAGAAGAAAAGATGCCAAAAAAGCTGCAAAACGTAAAATGATTGCCAAAGATACGCATGCAAGAAAAACGACAGGGATTCGTTCTGCACGTGAAGCTGCATTGTTTGTTGCTCCAAAATTACTTGGAGCTGCTGCATTGAATGAAGATACTTTGGAGTTAGAATCCCCAAGAAATTGTTATGTCTGCAAAACTGTTTTTACCAAATTGCATCATTTTTATGATACCATGTGTAAAGCATGTGGTGATTTAAATTATACAAAACGTTTTCAAACGACCGATTTAAAAGATCAAGTAGCTATTATTACAGGTTCTCGATTAAAAATAGGTTACCACATTACTTTAATGTTATTGCGTTCTGGAGCAACAGTTATTGCTACCACACGTTTTCCTGCAGATTCTGCAATTCGATTTTCAAAGGAAGAAGATTATAAAGATTGGAGTGATCGCTTGCATATTCATGGACTCGATTTACGACATATTCCAAGTGTGGAGATTTTTTGTAATTATATAGAACAAAAATACGATCGCCTAGATATTTTAATCAATAATGCCGCACAGACCGTAAGAAGACCTTCAGGATTTTATTTTCATTTGATGGAAAATGAAAAATTACCGCTAAATCAGTTGCCTAAATTGGCACAAACATTATTAAAAGAACATACAAGTTGTTTAGAAGAATTGGCAAACTTAAGTGTCGCTACATCAAAAACAAGTAAGAATAATGTATTGCCTGTAACTTGGCATGGTCCTGAACCCGGTATTGGTTTGAGAAATTCGGCAGCATTGTCTCAAATACCCTATAGTTTTGACAACTCTTTACAAACAGCAGAAGTATTTCCAGAAGGCGAATTAGATGCCGATTTACAACAAGTAGATTTAAGAAAAACCAACAGTTGGCGTTTAAAGTTAGGCGAAATTGAAACTACAGAAATGGTAGAAGTACAGTTGGTCAATGCGGTGGCGCCATTTGTGTTGTGTAATCGTTTGTCTAACTTAATGATGAAAGAAAATACAGGTAAAAAACATATTATAAATGTGACTGCTATGGAAGGGAAATTTCATCGATTTAAAAAAGTAGACAGACACCCACATACAAATATGGCAAAAGCGGCCTTAAACATGTTAACGCATACTTCAGCAGCTACCTTTGCGAAGTCTGGTATTTATATGAATGCTGTCGATACAGGTTGGGTCACTGATGAAGATCCAGCTGAATTGTCTAAAAGGAAAGTTGCAGTACACGATTTTCAACCTCCTTTAGATATTGTAGATGGAGCAGCGAGAGTTATGGATCCATTAATTGACGGTATTAATACGGGTAAACACTGGTGTGGTAAATTTTTGAAAGATTATTTCCCAATTGATTGGTAGGCGCTTTCTAAGTGGTACTTATTTTTTAAAAACAACCAGTCGCTAGGAGGGAACTTCGAGATAAAGGTTCTTCAACTTGTTTTCCATTTTTCATCAGAATTTAGTGTAAATTATTTTATTTTTTCGAATGCAATTTCTTTGAAATTAAAATTGCTTTATGGATTCTTTCTCAAATTTCTATTATCTTCGTTTTTTAATATAATGTACAATGGGTAGAAATTTAAAAGAATATATTGGTATCGGTTTAAAAGGAATGGCAATGGGAGCAGCAGATGTAGTTCCTGGTGTTTCTGGTGGTACAATTGCTTTTATTTCTGGTATTTATGAAGAATTATTGCGAAGCATTAGTAATGTAAATTTGGGTTTGTTGAAGACCTTAAAACAAGAGGGTTTAAAAGCAGCTTGGAAACAAGTAAATGGGGCGTTTTTAGCTTCTTTATTTTTGGGAATTTTTGTGAGTATTGTTTCTTTGGCAAAAGCGATAAAACTCTTATTAGAAAATGAACCTATTTTGCTATGGTCTTTCTTTTTTGGTTTGGTGGTAGCGAGTATTATTTATATTGTAAAGCAAATTACAAAGTGGAACTTCATTGCAGTTGCCATCTTAATTTTAGGTGCTTTTCTAGCCTATTATATTACTACCTTACATCCCTTAATTTCAGAAGATTCTTCTTTGTTATTTTTGTTTTTTGCAGGCGCAATAGCTATTTGTGCTATGATTTTACCTGGAATTTCAGGAGCATTTATTTTGGTGCTTTTAGGTGCCTATAAACCTATTTTAGCAGCTGTAAACGATCGAGATTTTAAAACAATTTTAGCAGTTGGTTTAGGTGCAATTGTAGGGTTGTTGAGTTTTTCTAAAATTTTAAAATGGTTGTTTGCAAATTACAAAAACTATACACTAGCGGCTTTGACAGGTTTTATTATAGGTTCTTTAAATAAAATTTGGCCTTGGAAATTAACGCAGTCAGTCTTTGATAAAACAACTGGAGAAATTGTTCCGTTTATGAGTGTTTCAGATTTAGGAAGTCTCTCTGTTTTTCAAAAGCAAATTAATAATTTTGAGCGCTATAAAATAGCAATGGAAGAAAGCGTATTGCCTTTGCGGTATGCTGTAGAAAACCAACATATAGATAGTCAGTTTGGAATAGCACTATTACTAGCAGTTGCTGGTTTTTTGCTTATTTTAGGGATGGAGAAACTCGCAGTTCGAAAAAAATAAATATTGAAAGAACGTACTTTTTTACAGAAATTAATTCTTTTTTCAAAAGGGTTGGCTATGGGAGCTGCAAATAAAGTTCCTGGGGTTTCTGGGGGAACAGTTTCTTTTGTTTTTGGATTTTATGAGGAATTAATTTATTCGTTCAGAAAGATCAATTTAAAAGCATTTAAATTACTTTTTAATGCTCGATTCAGTAGCTTTTATCATTATGTAAATGGTTCGTTTCTCCTCTTAATAATGGGAGGTAGTATCTTTAGTTATTTTAGTATTTCTTTAGTACTAGACTACTTTTTAAAACATTATGAAGTCTATGTTTGGAGTTGGTTTTTCGGAATGATTATCAGTTCAATATACTATATAGGCAAAGATTTTGGAGCATGGAATTCAAAAAATAGTATTTCACTAATTATTGGAGTCACTGTTGGATTAGGAATTAGTTTTTTAACACCAGCGAGAGAAAACGATAATCTTTGGTTTGTTTTTATTTGTGGAATTATAGGGGTTTCTGGTATGACACTTCCGGGGCTTTCAGGCTCTTTTATTTTAATTCTTTTAGGGAATTATGTGTTGCTGTTAGTCGATTCTGTAAATGTATTATTACATGTAATTACGCGTCTTTTGTCCGGTGATTTTGATGTTTTATCAGATCCTATTAAAATAAGATATTTAAAAATAATGACCGTTTTTACATTAGGTTCTGCTTTTGGTTTGGTTTCCATAAGTCATGTTTTAGGCTATGTTCTAAAGCGCTGGAATCAAATTGTAAACGCACTAATTATTGGCTTTATTACGGGGTCATTAGGAATTGTTTGGCCTTGGAAAAAAGTACTTTATTTACAAGAAAAAGGAAATTATTTAATTGATAAAAAAGGAAATAAAATAGTTGAAAATTATGAGCGATTTGTTCCTGATTTTTCAAATTCAGAAACCTGGTTTGGTGTGTTTTATATCATTATAGGTGTTTTGTTAGTTTTAACGATAGATTTTTATGGAAGAAAGAAAAAATAAAGTTTTTGGGTTGTTAGGAAAAGACATTGCGTATTCTTTTTCACGTGGGTATTTTACAAAAAAGTTTGAAAAACTTGGATTAAAGAAACACAAATATGTCAATTTTGACATTCAGAAAATAGAAGATTTTCCATCGATAATAAAAGAAGAAAAAGAAAACTTAGGTGGAATAAATGTGACCATTCCATACAAAGAAGTCGTTTTGAAATTTTTAGATACCCTGGACGAAACCGCAAAAGAAATAGGGGCAGTAAATACTATTAAATTCACGAAAAGAGGTAATTTAAAGGGATACAATTCAGATGTTGTCGGTTTTGAGAAATCCTTATTCCCATTATTAGAAACACATCACACGAGTGCTCTAATTTTAGGCACAGGAGGTGCTTCCAAAGCAATTGCTTATGCATTAAAAAAGAAGGGAATTTTATTTAAATTTGTTTCTAGAAATCCAAAAGGGAAAAGAGAAATTGCTTACCAAGATTTAACAAAAGAAGTACTAGAGCAGCATCAAATCATTATCAATTCAACTCCTATTGGTACTTCACCCAATATAGAAAAATCACCCAATATTCCCTATCAATATATCACTAATAAACATTTACTATACGATTTGATTTACAATCCAGAAGTCACGACATTTTTAGCAAAAGGTAAAGAAAAAGGCGCCCTGATAAAAAATGGATACGAAATGTTGCAATTGCAAGCAGAAGAATCTTGGAGAATTTGGAATGATCACTAAAAGTATTACGTATAGTTTGCAAATAGAGTATGTAGTCAGTATCTTTATAGACGTATAAAAATTGTTTGTATAAGACCTTAAACATTGTAGATATGTTAGAAAATAACGAAGAAAACGTTGATGAGACGGAAAAGAAAGTAGTAGAAGAGACAAATGACACTTCAAAAAACACTCCTGAAGACACTTTAAAAGAAGTGAAAACTACCCAGGATGCTGTAGAAGAAATAGATAACTCAATTGCTGTAGATGCTGAAAAAGAGACCACTAAAGAAGAAGCATCTCTCGTTGTAGATTACTCAAAATTATCATTAGAAATTTTAGTAGCAACACTTAAAGAAATTCTTGCGAACAATCCTGTTCAGAAAATAAAAAATCAAGTCGAAAGTATTAAAAGCGCTTTCAATCTAAAATTTGGAGCTTTATTAGCAGAAAAGAAAGCCGCATTTTTAGCAGAAGGAGGGAACGCTATCGATTTTCAATTTTCTAGTTCTGTAAAGTCTGATTATAATTCGCTTTTATCGGAATACAAGAAACATCGAGATGCCCATTACAAAGACCTTGATAAGCAATTATCTTCAAATTTAGAAAAAAGAATTTCTGTTATTGAACAATTAAAAGATTTAATTGAAAACGCAGATACAGCAACAATGTACAAAAGCTTTAGAGGATTGCAAGATACTTGGAGAGCAATTGGCCCTGTTTCAAAAAATCATTATAACGATACCTGGAAAACGTTTCATCATCATGTTGAACGTTTTTATGACTTATTACATCTAAGTAATGATTTCAGAGATTTAGATTTTAAACACAATTTAGAAGAAAAATTAAAAATTATAGAAAAAGCGACTGCATTAGCAGAAGAGGCAGATATAAATATTGCTTTTAAGGAGCTCCAAGACTTACATAAAATTTGGAAAGAAGATATTGGTCCAGTCTCTCAAGAGATGAGGGAAAATATATGGCAAAAATTTAGTGCAGCTACCAAAAAAATTCATGATAGAAGACATGATCACTTTAGGGAAATGCGTTCTAAATATCAAGAAATTATAGAAAAAAAGTTAGAGGTTGTAGAAAAATTGAATGCTTTTGATACGTCTAATAATACCTCTCATAATGATTGGCAAAAAAGTATTAAAGAGATAGAAGAATTAAGGCAAGAATATTTTAAGGTGGGGAAACTTCCCTATGCTAAAAGTGAAGATGTTTGGCAAAAATTTAAAGCAGCTACTAAGAAATTTAATAGTGCTAAGAATGTTTTTTATAAACACGAAAAAAACGATCAGCAAGAAAACTTAAAAAAGAAAATAGCGTTAATTGAACTTGCTGAATCATTAAAAGAAAGTGACGATTGGGAAAACACGACAAACGCCTTGAAGCAAATTCAATCTGATTGGAAAAAAATCGGTCATGTTCCACGTAAATTTTCTGATGATATTTGGAAACGTTTTAAAGCTGCTTGTAATCATTATTTTGATAGATATCATGATAAAAAGAATTCTTTAAATAAAGAAGAACAAGGAGTTGTAGACGCTAAAAAAACATTTTTAGAAACCGTAAAAGAAATAACAGAACCCACAAAAGAGGCTGTTTTAGAAGTTATAAATACTTGGAAAGATTTGGGTAGATTACCAAGAAACGCTCGACATATAGACGGTAAATTTCAGAAAATATTAGACAAGCTTTTAGGGGGTTTATCTCTAGGGAAAGAGGAAATTGCTATGTTAAAATTTACTCATGTTATTGACCGTCTTGTGGCTGATGAGGATGTGAGAAAGTTAGATTCTGAACAACTATTTGTTAGAAAGAAAATTGATGAAGTCGTTAAAGAAATTCAACAATTAGAAAATAATTTAGGTTTCTTTTCAAATGCAAAAGAGGATAATCCACTGGTGTTAAATGTGAAAAATAGCGTGAATGAATTTAAAGAAGATTTAGCCATTTGGAAAGCAAAATTGAAATATATAAAGAAACTTGATTATTAACCTTTGCTTGTGATACCCAAATAATATAATTTGTTATTTCAGAGAATTTATTGACCAATGTAATCTGTTGACTAATATTATTTAGGCTTCGATAAGTTCAGTGATACCTTGGAGATTTATTGATGATTTAAAAAAAATAAAAAACTCGAAGCAATGCTTCGAGTTTTTTATGAATTTATGTGAAATGGATTAAGAAAAGAATTTATCCATTTTAGCTTTTTCTTCTTCAGCTAAAGCTGCATCTACTAAGATACGACCACTATGTTCGTCTATTGTAATTTTCTTTCTATTTGCGATTTCTAACTGCACCTGTGGTGGAATTGTAAAATAAGAACCTCCAGAAGCTCCACGTTCAATAGCTACAACAGCTAAACCGTTTTTTACATTCGTCCTAATTCTTGTATAAGCAGTATATAAATGTGCGTCTAAAGATTTAGAGAATTCATCAGATTTTTTGATTAATAAAGTTTCTTCTTTTTCAGTTTCTTTTAAAATGGCATCTAATTCCGCTTTTTTATGACCTAAATGCTTTTCTTGTTTTGCTAACTTCTCGTTAGTCGTGTCAATGACTTCTTTTTTCTGAGCAATCTTTGCATTGAATTCAAGAATTCTCTTTTCAGCTAATTGAATTTCTAAATCTTGGTATTCAATTTCTTTTGATAAAGAGTCAAATTCCCTGTTATTTCTAACTTTCTGCTGCTGCTCATCGTACTTTTTCATTAACAAATTAGACTCTTCAATAGCTAATTTTTTGTTGTTAATATCAGTCTCTAAGTTTGCTGCGTCTTGATTTAAGTTTGCGACACGTGTATTTAACCCGGCAACTTCATCTTCTAAATCTTCAACTTCTAGGGGCAATTCACCTCTAACATTTCTAATTTCATCAATTCTAGAATCGATTAACTGTAAATCGTATAAAGCTCTTAATTTTTGTTCAACCGAAATTTCTTTCTTCTTTGCCATGTTTATATGTAATATATAGGATTTGTACTTTTTTCTGATAAAATGACTGCAAAATTACTAAATTTTTTCGTAAGATAATCAACCAAAAGGTTTTTTGTAAACTGTTCGCTCTCATAATGACCAATATCTGCTAAAAGAAGTTGGTTTTCAGCTTTAAAAAACTCATGATATTTAAAATCAGCACTTATGTAAGCGTCTGCTCCAGCTGCTTTTGCATTGGAAATAGCAAAACTTCCTGCTCCACCTAAAACCGCTACTTTTTTTATTTTTTTATTGATAAAATTAGAATGACGTACACAGTCCGTCTTCATTTTTTTCTTTAAATACAAAAGAAAGGCTGTTTCATCCATTTCTGATGGAAGCTCACCAAGCATTCCCATACCAATATCTTGGTGTATGTTTTCTGTCGTCGTTATTTCGTAGGCAACTTCTTCATATGGATGGTGCTCTTTTAGAGATTTCAAAATTGCGGCTTCATTTTTACTTTCAAAAACAACACTAATTCGAGTTTCCTTCTCTGTATGAAGTTTTCCTTTTTCACCCAAAACGGGATCAGCATCTTCATTTCCTCGATAAGTTCCTTCACCAATACTGCTAAAAGAGCATTGATCGTAATTCCCAATGTTTCCACCTCCCGCCTCAAAAAGAGCGTTTCTTAAAATAGTAGCACTTTTATTGGGTACATAAGTCGTTAAATTTTTAATGATTCCTTTTTTTGGAATTAAAATTTTAGTGTTTTTTAATCCTAAAACTTCACACATTTTTGCTGAAACTCCCTTTTTAGAATTATCCAACGCTGTGTGAGTAGCATAAATAGCAATGTCATTTTTTATTGCTTTTAAAACGACACGCTCAACATAAGAATTGCCATTTAGCTTTTTTAAACCCTCAAAAATAATAGGGTGAAAACTAACAATTAAATTACAATTCTTAGCAATTGCTTCCGATACAGTTTCCTCTAAAGTGTCTAAGGTTACTAAAACTCCAGAAACGGTCGTAGCATAACTGCCAACCAATAAGCCAACGTTATCAAAATTTTCCGCATAGTTTAGGGGAGCTAATTCTTCTAAGTAATTTGTAATGTCCTTTATAATCATAAAATAGCGATATCGAAAACCAAAGTTAACATTTTCTATTCATCATTCCATAAAAATAACTTATTTTCGTGTGAATGAAATTTCTACGTTTTTTATTATATCCGTTTGCAATTATTTATGATGTTGTTACTACAATTCGTAACTTCTTTTTTGATGTTGGAATTTTTAAGCAAACCTCATTTAAAACTCCCGTAATTGTTGTTGGCAATCTAAGTGTTGGTGGAACGGGGAAAACCCCGCAAATTGAATATTTAATTCGCTTGTTAAAAGACCCGTTTAAGACCTCCGTTTTAAGCAGAGGATACAAACGTAAAACAGCTGGTTTTATATTGTTAAATACATTGCATTCAGCTGAGGATGTAGGTGATGAGCCTTTACAATATTTTAAAAAATTTAATAAAATTTCTGTAGCAGTTGCTGCAGATAGAGTTCAAGGAGTTACTAAATTGATTGCAGAGAAATCTCCTGAAGTTATTTTGTTGGACGATGCTTATCAACACCGAAAAATAAAAGGAAGTTTGTATATCTTATTGACGAAATATGACACTTTATTTTCGAATGATTTTTTATTGCCGACAGGGAATTTAAGAGAAAGTAGGAGAGGAGCAAGGAGAGCAGACGTAATTTTAGTCACCAAATGTCCAATAAATTTAACCGAAGCAGCGAAGCATAAAATTATTGAGCGACTTAAAAAATACAATAAGAAGGTATTTTTCACTGTTATTTCTTACGACAAAGAAACTTCTGGAAGCAAGACTATTTTAGTTGATGATTTAAAAAACTATGCCGTTTTATTAATTACTGGCATTGCAAATCCCGCACCACTTTTATCTTTTTTAATTGAAAATAAAGTGAATTTTAAGCATTTGAAATTTCCAGATCATCATCACTTTACGAACAGCGAGATAGCAAAAATTAAAGAAGAGTCTCTTGGTTTACATTCCTCAGAAAAGTTTATTTTAACTACAGAAAAAGATTATGTTCGATTAGAAAGTAGGCTAGAAGAGCTTTCTTTTTTAGGAATCCAAACCTCATTTTTAGAAGATCAAGAAGCATTTAATTCGATAATTAAAAATCATATAAAATAAAACCAGCGTCTCTAGACGCTGGTTTCTTCTTTATTTTAAGTGTTGGTCTTTATTAAGATTAATTACCTCTGATAATTGCTCCCAATTCTTTTTTCAACTTTTCAAATTCTTCTTTAGAAATCATATCAATTTCCAATAATTCTTTTGCTTCTCTTAGTTCCTTAATTGCTTCTGGTCTTGTTTTCTTTCTGTTTTTTAAGAGTACTTCTCCAGACTCTAAGGCCAATTCTGTATCCATAACGCTTAGGTATTTATTGAGTCCAAAAGCTCTTCCGTTAACTTCACCTAACACCATAATGAAATACAAAGGTTTCTTTTTACTTCCTCTGTGATATGCTTTGATTTCTTTTACAATAACACGTGTGTTTTTAAAAGAGTTATTCGCCATTGATGAAGAGTTACCACCCATAGAGACCATCATAGAACTGAAACCTGAAGATTTTCCCATTTGTATAAACTCATAGGTCTTTTTTGTAGTACTTCTAGAGGATGATACACCACCTCTTGCAGTGCCTCCATAACTTCCAGAGGTTGTTCTTGTAGACATTTCTACAGACGTTGGATTACCAAGAACAACAGTGTCACCAACTTTAATAGCGTTTCCACTTTGAGTCTCGTACTCTTTTACTAAAGTCCTATTTTTAATTTTTTTAAAGAAGTTAATGTCTTGAGAGTTTTTGTAGTTTACAAAATCTATTTCTTTTTGCGCATAAGTACTTGTAATAAATAATACTGCTAGAGTAATTAGGGGGATAATTTTAAACATGATTTTAATTTAAGTTAGTAATGATTTATTTTAGTTTTCTTTTTTAATTAAGGTTTACTGTTCCATCAACATGGAGTGGTAGATGTTCTGAACGTCATCGTCTTCTTCTAATTTTTCTAACAATTTTTCGACATCTGCTTGTTGCGCTTCGTTTAATTTTGTGGTGGTGGTCGGTATTCTTTCAAAACCGGAAGATAAAATTTCTGCATTGTTTTCTTCAAAGAAAGACTGTATGGCTCCAAATTGTTCAAAAGGAGCATAAATAATAATTCCTTCTTCATCATCAAATACTTCTTCCACTTCAAAATCGATCAACTCCAATTCTAAGTCTTCCATATTCATTGTAATGTCTTCCCTTTTAATCGTGAAATTGCAAGTGTGATCAAACATAAAAACAACAGAACCTGAAGTTCCTAAGTTTCCATCACATTTATTAAAACAAGCTCTTACGTTTGCTACGGTTCTATTATTGTTGTCGGTAGCAGTTTCTAAAAGAATTGCAATTCCATGAGGCGCATAGCCTTCAAAAAGAACTTCTTTATAGTTTGCGGTGTCTTTATCTGTTGCTTTTTTTATGGCGCGTTCAACATTCTCTTTTGGCATGTTTGCAGCCTTTGCATTCTGAATTACTGCACGCAAACGAGAATTTGTTTCCGCATTTGGACCGCTTTCTTTTACGGCCATAACAATATCTTTACCAATTCTAGTAAAGGTTTTTGCCATTGCAGACCAGCGTTTCATCTTTCTTGCTTTCCTAAACTCAAATGCTCTCCCCATTTCGAATGCTTGTTTTGTGTAAAATAATTATAATTACAAATGTAAAAATTAGTAAGTTGTTCTACAATTTTAAACCTGTAAAACTCCTAAATTAAAATCTTTTTCAATAGGGGCGTGGTTTGCAGCTTCAATTCCCATAGAAATCCAAGTTCTGGTATCTAAGGGGTTAATAACAGCATCTGTCCAGATTCTTCCAGCGGCATAGTAGGGAGATATCTGTTTGTCATAGCGCGATTTTATACTATCAAATAATTCAGCTTCTTTTTCTGGAGTTATTTTTTCTCCACGTTTTTTTAAGGAAGTAGTTTCTATCTGTAATAAAACTTTCGCAGCGGAATTACCACTCATTACCGCTAATTCAGCACTTGGCCATGCAACAATTAATCTTGGGTCATAAGCTTTGCCACACATAGCATAATTTCCTGCTCCATAAGAATTACCAATAATAATCGTGAATTTTGGAACCACTGAATTACTGACAGCATTGACCATTTTTGCACCATCTTTTATAATTCCACCATGTTCAGACTTACTACCAACCATAAAGCCAGTAACATCTTGTAAGAAAACTAAAGGTATTTTTTTTTGATTACAATTTGCGATAAAACGCGTAGACTTATCAGCAGAATCGTTGTAAATAACCCCACCAAATTGCATTTCTCCTTTTTTAGTTTTCACCAATTTTCGCTGATTTGCAACAATACCAACTGCCCAGCCATCAATTCTTGCATAGCAAGTTATGATGGTTTGTCCATATCCTTCTTTGTACTGTTCGAATTCAGAATTATCAACTAAACGTTTGATAATTTCTAACATGTCATATTGTGCGTTTCTTTCTTTTGGAAGAATTCCAAAAATATCTTCTTCATTCTCTTTTGGTCGAAATGCGGTCGTTTTACTAAAACCAGCTTTATCATAATCACCAATTTTATCCACGATGAATTTAATTTTGTCTAAAGCATCTTTATCATCTTTGGCTTTGTAATCTGTTACGCCAGAAATTTCACAATGTGTTGTTGCGCCCCCCAAAGTTTCATTGTCAATAGCTTCTCCAATAGCCGCTTTTACTAAATAACTTCCTGCTAAAAAAATACTCGCTGTTTTGTCTACAATGATAGCTTCATCACTCATAACTGGGAGATAAGCACCTCCTGCAACACAGCTTCCCATAATTGCAGAAATTTGAGTAATTCCCATGCTACTCATGATCGCATTATTTCTGAAAATGCGCCCAAAATGTTCTTTGTCTGGAAAAATTTCATCTTGTAATGGCAAATAAACGCCAGCAGAATCCACTAAATAAATGATGGGTAATTTGTTTTCTATCGATAGCTCTTGCGCACGCAAATTCTTTTTTCCGGTAATAGGAAACCAAGCTCCAGCTTTTACAGTAGCATCATTAGCAACAACAATACATTGTTTTCCTTTAATGTAACCAATTTTCACAACAACGCCTCCTGAAGGACAACCTCCATGTTCAGCATACATATCTTCCCCTGCAAAAGCACCAATTTCTATAGATTTGGAATTGGCATCTAATAGATAGTCAACTCTTTCTCTGGCAGTCATTTTCCCTTTCTTGTGTTGTTTGTCTATTCTTTTTTGACCACCTCCTAATTTTACTTTTGCAAAACGTCTACGCAAATCGGATACTAGTAATTTGTTGTAATCTTCATTTTTATTGAAGTTTAAGTCCATGGAAAATTTATTTCTTAATTTCTGCTAAATTAATTATTAATTACCAATTCGTAATTAATAATTACAAAGTTCCTGATTTTTTCTTCTAAATCATAGGTATAAGAGATGATAAGGTGTTTATCCTACCTACTTTAAAAATTCCTATTTGGCAATTACTTCCTTAATAGGAACAAATACCCCTTTTTTGAGTGGGGTTTGTTTATGATGGTTTTTAAGATCCAATAGAATGTTGAGTTTACTCTCAAACCTATTTAAAATATTTTCTTGAATTTATTTTCCTTGGTAAATATAAATTTATAGTGTAAATTTGATTTAAACTAAAAAATCATTAAAGATGAAAACAAATAAAATTGTTTATTACATCACAACAAGCTTATTAAGTTTATTAATACTTTTTTCTGCAGCAATGTATTTCTTTAACCATGAAGAGGTAGCAAAAATGTTTACCAGTTTTGGGTATCCAACCTATATTATATATCCGTATGCAATTGTAAAGTTATTAGGTTTAGTAGCTTTATGGTTTTTTGGCTCTAGCGTAATCAAAGAATGGGCTTACGCGGGTTTTTCCTTTGCATTTATACTTGCTTTTTTTGCCTATGTAATGATTGGAGACGGAGAACAAATGGGAGCTGTAGTGGCGATGGTTCTTTTGCTTATTTCTTATACTACTCAAAAGAAAATTTCAAATGGCTAACACAAAAAACGCTGAAGTAGTTTTAACAACTAAAAACTACTTAGCAGAAGTGAAAACAAGAAATCATTTTTTAGTAATTGACGAACCCGTTGCTTCTGGAGGCGATAATAATGGGCCAACTCCAGTCGAATATTTATTAACAGCAGTTGGAGGTTGTGTATCTATCACTCTAAGAATGTATGCAGAAAGAAAAGGTTGGGATGTTGGTAAAATAACAGTTAATGTTTTTCAAAAAGAAGCATTAACTCCCAAAGGAATAAAAAAATGGTTGGAAGAAGAAATTTCTTTTGAAAAAGACATTACTGAAGACCAACGAAAAAGACTGTTGGTAATTGCTGGTAAATGTCCCGTTGCAAAAATGATAAAAGGAGCAACCGAAATTCAATCAAAAATTAATCAATAAATGTACTTAGAAACTAAAACACTTATGAATGAAAAATATCGTAGTATTTGCTGGTAGCAATAGTAAAAACTCAATCAATAAAGAATTAGCAATTTATACTTCAAGTTTATTAGAAAATGTAGAAGTAGTCATTTTAGATTTAAATGATTTTATAGTTCCACTATTCGGAGTCGACGAAGAATCAGTTAATGGAATTCCAAAAAGAGCCTCTGATTTTTTGAAAATTATTCATAATTCAGATGGAATTATTTTATCGTTAGCAGAACACAATGGCAATTTTGCTGCCGTTTTTAAGAATATTTATGATTGGTCTTCAAGAATAACACAAAAATTATGGAATAACATTCCAATGTTTGTTATGGCAACATCTCCTGGAAGTAGAGGAGGAGCCAATGTTTTAGCAATAGCAAAAAGTGGATTCCCATATATGGGAGGCAATATTATAGCCGATTTTTCTTTACCTAATTTTTACGATAATTTTAAAGAGGGTAAAATTATAAACCTAAATTTGTGCACTAGTTTAAAAGCACAAGTAATTCAATTTGAAAATTCTGTACATCAATAAAATGTGTTAATTTTTATGATACTCAAGTTCATGAAAAGCATAAACCCCAATCACCAAATAACAACTAATGGGAGATATTTCTAAAGACATCAATTCTACATTTGTAAATAATAAAATAAAGGCGTTAATCAATATAAAATACACTTCCAATTGGTTAAGTAGTAAGGAAAACGACTTTTTTAAACCTTATGGAATTTCGCCACAACAATATAATATTTTAAGAATATTACGGGGCGCAAAAGATGAAATTAAAGTGCAAATTGTAAAAGATAGAATGATAGAAAGAGCTCCTAATGCAACCCGATTAATGGACAAATTGTGTGATAAAAAGTTAATTAAAAGAAAACGTTGTGAATATGATAAGCGAGTTGTTTATGTGAAAATCACAAAGTTAGGACTAGAATTATTGATAAAAATAGATAAGAATAAAACAGCTTCTTTTTTAGAAAATTTATCAGAAGAAGAAGCAATAATATTGAGTGATTTATTAGACAGAATAAGATAATTATGAAAAAAATAATTCATAGAGCAGCAGCAAGAGGATCTGCAAATCATGGATGGTTACAAGTAAACCATTCGTTTAGTTTTGCAAATTTTTATGATACCAATAGATTACAATTTGGAGCATTAAGAGTTTTAAATGATGATTTAATTGCACCAAATATGGGTTTTGGAACACATCCGCATGATAATATGGAAATTATTACAATTCCATTAAAAGGTGTTTTAAAACATAAAGACAATATGGCAAACGATTGGATTCCTGTTTTACCTGAAGAAGTTCAAGTAATGTCCGCAGGTACTGGTGTGCAACATTCAGAAATTAATGGTTCTTCAAAGGAACATTTAAGTTTATTTCAAATTTGGATAATTCCAGAAAAGAATGGGGTAGCACCAAGATATGACCAAAAAGAATTTAAAATTATCGAGAGAGAAAATAAATTACAAATACTCGTAAGTTCTTTTCATTCTGATGATGAAAATAGTTTGAAGATTCATCAAGATGCACAAATTTCAAGAATTGATTTAGATGAAAATAAAAGTTTTGAATATCAATTAAAATCTAAAAATCATGGAGTTTATATCATGAATATATCTGGCGATTTTGAAATCGATACAACTAAATTAACGACTAGAGATGCAGTTGGGATTTATGAGGCTGAAAGCTTTCATATTACAACAGCATCTAGTTCTGAATTATTATTGATAGAAGTGCCGATGTAATATGCATCCTTCGATAAAATACAACCTCAAAGAATCATCTCTTTTGAGGTTTTTTATTTTCAACAAATAAGCATATATTGCAAAGTATTATGCGTGCATAATAAATTCATTCCATATAATTATGAAATACAAACACATTTTTGAGCCTTTAGATTTAGGGTTTACTACTCTTAAAAATAGAATTTTAATGGGTTCTATGCATACTGGTTTAGAAGAAGAAAAAAATGGAATTGACAAAATTGCTACCTATTATTCAGAAAGGGCAAAAGGAGGAGTAGGGCTTATTGTAACTGGTGGGATTTCACCAAATATTCAAGGATGGACAGGTCCTTTTGCAGCAAGAATGTCTACTAAGAAACATGCCATACAGCATCAAAAAATAACGGAAGCAGTTCATAAAGAAGGTGGGAAGATTTGTATGCAAATTTTACATTCTGGTCGTTATGGATACCATCCTTTTAATGTAGCACCCTCAAAAATTAAGTCTCCAATAACACCTTTTAAACCATTTAAATTAACGCAGTCAGGCATAAAAAGAACCATTCGTGATTTCGTAAACTGTGCAAAACTTGCTAAAACTGCTGGTTATGATGGTATTGAAATCATGGGTTCAGAAGGATATTTAATCAATCAATTTATTGTAAAAAGAACGAACAAAAGAACGGATCGTTATGGAGGAGCCTATGAAAACCGAATGCGTTTGCCTATTGAGTTAGTTAAACAAACAAGGCAGTCTGTTGGGGAAGATTTTATTATTATTTACAGATTATCAATGTTAGATTTGGTAGAAAATGGTAGCTCTTGGGAAGAAGTTGTTCAATTAGGAAAAGAGATTGAAAAAGCAGGCGCAACGCTAATAAATACTGGGATTGGATGGCATGAATCTAGAATTCCAACGATTGCAACCTCAGTTCCAAGAGCAGCGTTTACTTGGGTAACTAAAAAAATGAAAGAAGAATTGTCAATTCCTTTGATAACCTCTAATAGAATAAACATGCCTGAAACTGCAGAAAAAATATTATCAGAAGGAGATGCTGATATGATTTCTATGGCACGTCCATTTTTAGCAGATCCAGAATGGGTAAACAAAGCAGCGCAAGAAAAATCAGATGAAATCAATACTTGTATTGGTTGTAATCAGGCGTGTTTAGACCATGTTTTTCAACAAAAAGTAGCAAGTTGTTTGGTGAATCCAAGAGCTTGTCACGAAACAGAATTGAATTATTATCCAACAGAAAATAAGAAAAAAATTGCTGTAATTGGTGCAGGACCTGCTGGGTTGGCAGCGGCAACAATAGCAGCACAAAGAGGACATGTGGTAACCTTGTTTGATGCAGATAAAGAAATTGGTGGTCAGTTTAATATTGCAAAACAAATTCCAGGTAAAGAAGAATTCTATGAAACCTTGCGGTATTTTACAAAACAAATTGAAATCCACAATGTTGCCGTAAAATTAAATAATACGGTCTCTTTGACCGATTTAAAAGAGGCCAATTTTGATGAAATTATCATTGCCACTGGAATTAAACCAAGAGAAGTAAATATTGAAGGAATCAATCATGAAAAAGTATTGAGTTATATTGATGTTTTAAAGCATAAAAAACCAGTAGGAAAAAGAGTTGCAGTAATCGGAGCAGGAGGAATTGGGTTTGACGTTTCAGAATACTTAACACATGAAGGAGTCGTAACTTCTCAAAATATTGATGCTTGGTTAAAAGAATGGGGAATCGATAAAACATTGAAATCACGAGCAGGCATAGAAAACGTTCAGCCAGTCTTTAAAGCTTCATCGAGGACAATTTTTATGTTTAAAAGGAGTAAAGGGAAATTTGGCGGAAATCTTGGGAAAACTACGGGTTGGATTCACCGATCTACTTTAAAAAAGAAACAAGTTCAGTTTATTGCAGAAGTTGCATATACTAAAATTGACGACCAAGGTTTGCATTATACTCAAAACGAAGAAGCAAAAATTTTAGAAGTTGATAACATCATTATTTGTGCAGGACAAACCCCTTATAAAGAGTTGTATCAACCTTTATTGGATGCAGGAAAAAAGGTACATGTAATTGGCGGTGCGCATTTTGCAGCAGAAATAGATGCAAAAAGAGCTATAAATCAAGGAGCAAGATTGGCAGCAAAATTGTAATTATTTAATTAAAAAAGCACCAATCAAATTTGAGTTTTAAAATAAAACAGTATTTTTATAGAAATATAAAATATACACATGAAATTATTCTCTATTGAAGAAATAGCATCACTCATAAAGGGTGAGCAAATAGGTAATTGTAAAGATAAAATTCACGCTCCAGAACAAATTGAAACTGCTATAAAAGGGAATGTCACTTTTATTGAAAACTCTAAATATGCAAGTCTGTGGGAAAGTTCTGACGCAAGTTTAGCAATTGTTTACGAAGGTATAAAAATTTTCCCAGGAGAAGGAAAGGCATTTATAAAAGTGAAAAACGCAGCTTTAGCAATGGCCATTTTGTTAGATGCTTTTGAACCAGAATCCCCTTATTTTGAGACAGATATTCATCCTACAGCAGTTATAGATTCAACTGCAAAATTAGGTAAAGGGTGTAAAATTGGTGCACATTCATATATTGGTAGAAATGTAGTACTGGGGGAACAAGTAATAATTTATCCGAATGTGTCTATTTTTGATGATACGACGATTGGAAATGAAACTGTTGTGTGGTCTGGTACTGTGATTAGAGAACGAAGTAAAATTGGAAATCAGTGTATTTTTCATGCAAATGTTAGCATTGGTACTGATGGTTTCGGATATCGACCTAGTAATGATGGTAGCCATTTGGTAAAAGTAAAGCACATTGGTAATGTTGTGATTGGTAATGCTGTTGAAGTAGGAGCGAATTCTTGTATTGATCGTGGAAAATTTAGTGCAACTATTTTAGGTGATGGATGTAAGATTGATAATTTAGTGCAAATTGGTCATAATTCTGTATTAGGAAGAAGCTGTATTATGGCAGGAAATAGTGGATTGGCAGGCTCAGTGACTTTAGGGGATGGTGTTATTATTGGAGGCAGTGCCTCTATCAAAGACCATGTAACCATTCACTCTGGCGCAAAAGTAGGTGCAGGTTCTGGAGTTATTGCAGATGTTGAAGCGGGAAAAACAGTTCTAGGCTATCCTGCTTGCGATTCTAGAGAAAAAATGAAACAGTGGGTAGCTTTACGAAAGCTTGCTAGAAATTAATAATGAACCACTAAAAATTACTTTACAACCAACTAATTTTAAAGACTTTTTACCAAACCTATAATTTGACAGTACCAATTAAATGCCGATATTTGCAAATTAATTAAAAAACCAATTACGAATTATGGGAATGAATAAAAATACAGTATTGGGGTGGGCAACCATGTTAATGTTATTGATGGGTGTAATATTAATGTTAATGGGAGGCTTCAAATATGATGAAGTTGCTGGCTGGGGGTTTGGAACAGTTGGTGCTGGTTTTTTTGCGATAGCTTGGGTGTTTAATGCACTTAAAGGTAGAGTTTAAAGAAAATGACACTTTCATTAATAGCATTCTATAACTTTAAGTAGTTCTTTCAGTTTTTAATTTTCAACTTTTTAATAAAATAATACAAATGAGCGACGATAAGAAAGTAATCTTTTCGATGAATAAGGTTTCAAAAACCTATCAATCTACAGGAAAACAAGTTTTAAAAGATATTTATTTAAGTTTTTTCTACGGAGCAAAAATTGGAATTCTAGGTTTGAATGGATCTGGAAAATCAACCTTATTAAAAATTATTGCTGGTGCAGAAAAAAAATTTCAAGGGGATGTTACTTTTTCACCTGGTTATCATGTAGGTTACTTAGAGCAAGAACCACAATTAGACCCTGAAAAAACAGTTTTAGAAGTCGTAAAAGAAGGCGTTGCAGCAACAGTTGCAATTTTAGATGAATACAACAAAATAAACGACCTATTTGGTTTGGAAGAAGTCTATTCTGATGCAGATAAGATGGAAAAACTCATGGCACAACAAGCAGAATTGCAGGATAAAATCGATGCTGCGAATGCTTGGGAATTAGACACCAAATTAGAAATAGCAATGGATGCGTTAAGAACGCCAGATTCTAATAAAAAAATTGGCGTACTTTCTGGTGGAGAAAAAAGGCGTGTTGCCTTGTGTAGATTGTTATTACAAGAACCAGAAATTTTATTATTAGATGAACCAACCAACCACCTGGATGCAGAGTCGGTACATTGGTTAGAGCACCATTTAGCTCAATATAAAGGAACTGTTATTGCGGTTACGCATGATCGCTATTTCTTAGATAATGTTGCTGGTTGGATTCTTGAGTTAGACAGGGGAGAAGGAATTCCTTGGAAAGGAAATTACTCTTCTTGGTTAGATCAAAAATCTCAAAGAATGGCACAAGAGAGTAAAACAGCTTCTAAACGTCAAAAAACATTAGAACGCGAGTTAGATTGGGTTAGACAAGGAGCAAAAGGTCGTCAAACAAAGCAAAAAGCTCGTTTGAAAAATTATGACAAGTTAATGAGTCAAGACCAGAAGCAAGTTGATGAGAAATTGGAGATTTATATTCCAAATGGTCCAAGGTTAGGAACAAACGTTATTGAAGCAAGTGGAGTCTCGAAAGCTTTTGGAGATAAATTATTATATGAAAATTTAGAATTCAACCTTCCACAAGCAGGAATTGTTGGTATTATTGGTCCCAATGGAGCAGGAAAAACCACAATTTTTAAAATGATTATGGGTGAGGAAGCAGCAGATAAGGGGAGCTTTAATGTTGGTGAAACTGCTAAAATTGCCTATGTAGACCAAGCACATTCGGACATTAATCCTGATAAAACAATTTGGGAAAACTTTTCTGATGGACAAGATTTGGTGATGATGGGAGGAAAGCAGGTAAACTCAAGAGCTTATTTAAGCCGATTTAACTTTTCTGGGAATGAACAAAATAAGAAAGTAAATACACTTTCTGGAGGAGAACGAAACAGATTGCATTTAGCAATGACACTAAAAGAAGAAGGAAACGTGTTGCTTTTAGATGAGCCAACAAATGATTTAGATGTAAACACACTACGTGCCTTAGAGGAAGGTCTAGAAAATTTTGCAGGTTGTGCGGTCGTTATTAGTCACGATAGATGGTTTTTAGATAGGGTTTGTACGCATATTTTAGCTTTTGAAGGTAATAGTGAAGTATATTTCTTTGAAGGATCATTTTCCGATTATGAAGAAAATAAAAAGAACCGTTTGGGTGGAGATTTAATGCCAAAACGTATTAAATATAAGAAGTTAATTCGATAATATTTTCAGACTCTTTAAATGTTAACCTATCAAATTTTATTTCCTCTTTTTCGTTTTATCGTATTTTTTGAGTGTTAGATTTTTGTTTCATAAACACTATTATTTTGTAGCTTTACTTACTTAAAAGAAAAGAGTTAATACTTATGAATGATAAAATAATAGTAACTGGAGGTTGTGGTTATATAGGGTCTCACACAGTAATTAAATTAATTGAAAATAATTACAAAGTTATTATATTAGACGATTTGTCTAATTCTAGTGAAGAAACACTCGATAGAATTGAAAAAATTACTGGCAAAAAACCAACATTTATAAATATTGATTTAAAAGATGCTGACAAAACCAATGAAGTATTTAAGAGCCACAAAGATGCAAAAGCGGTTATACATTTTGCGGCCTATAAAGCAGTTGGTGAATCTATAAATAATCCACTTAAATATTATCAGAATAACCTGTATTCTTTATTAAATACTCTCAGTTCACAAATTGAAAACGGAATTAATAATTTTATTTTTTCCTCATCTGCAACGGTTTATGGTACACCTAATGAATTACCAATCACAGAAAAAAACGAAACACAAAGACCTTTTTCTTCTTATGGAAATACAAAAAAAGTAGCGGAAGAAATTTTAGATGATTTGATTAATTCGAACGCTACTTTTTCTGCCATTTCATTACGTTACTTTAATCCGATAGGCGCACATGAATCTGGCTTAATAGGAGAATTGCCAAGTGGTACTCCCAATAACTTAATGCCGTATATTACACAAACTGCGGTTGGAATAAGAAAAAAATTAATGGTGTATGGAAATGATTATCCAACAAAGGATGGAACACCTATAAGAGATTATATACATGTTGTAGATTTAGCAAAAGCACATGTAATTGCCGTAAAAAGGGTAATAGATAAAAAACAAGAAACCGCTTTTGAGACCTTTAATTTAGGAACTGGAAATGGTTTTTCTGTTTTAGATGTAATTCATACATTTGAATCGGTTACCGATTCAAAGTTAAATTATGAGATAGTTGAAAGAAGAGCTGGAGATGTACCAGAACTCTACGCTTCAACTGATTTGGCTAAAGAAAAGCTAGGTTGGACTGCAGATAAAAGTTTAGACGAAATGATTCGTTCTTCTTGGAATTGGGAGCAAAAATTAAGGAATAAGACAAGCTAAAAATTACGATACTATAATTTTAGTGATACTGTTTAGATTTTTAAATAAGAAATTTCAACTGAAATAAAGGCTTCAGAGATATTAGTGGAATTTCATTTTTATCAATCTTATTGGGTGAAAAAAACAAAGAAAAACCTCCCTGGCTATTATTGAAATACTAAAGCGATACAACAAGACAATTGGAAATGCGTTTGGCAAAATATAAATTCAAAAAGAAAGATTCTTATGAATTATATAATTTATCAAAAAATATTTCTGAAATAACAAACGTTGTTTATAAAAAACCTATTATTGTAAATGAAATAAAGAAATTAATAATAGTCTCAAGGTCTTCATCAGAATTATTACCCTTCAAACAGAATAACTAATTAACTGAAAAAACAATCATGCAAATAATAACTTTTTTAAGCTTTACAATACTTGTCGGGGTCATCTCATACTTAAAAACAAGAAATTCTGAAGAATCATCTTCAGACGGTTATTTTCTGGGAGGAAGAAGTTTAACCGCTGGTGTAATTGCAGGGTCATTATTGCTTACGAATCTATCTACAGAGCAAATTATAGGGTTAAATGGAGCTGCCTATCAAAGTGGATTGTCTGTAATGGTTTGGGAAACACTAGCAGCAATTGCAATGGTTGTTACAGCGATATTTTTATTACCTAGATATTTAAAAGGAGGTTTAACTACAGTGCCAGGGTTTTTAGCAAAACGTTTCGATGTTACAACAAAAACACTAACATCCGTTTTATTCCTTTCAGGTTATGTCGTGGTTTTACTTCCAGTAATATTATATTCAGGGTCTTTAGCTATTAGTGGTATGTTTGATGTGCCAGCATTATTAGGTGTTACTCATACACAATCTATTTGGATTTGTGTCTGGGGAATTGGAATTATTGGTTCTATTTATGCTGTTTTTGGAGGGTTAAAAGCTGTTGCAGTATCAGATTCTATTAATGCGATCGGATTATTAATTGGAGGTATTTTAATTCCAATATTTGGTTTAATGATGATTGGTGATGGAAGTATTTTAGAAGGTTTAAATACATTAACTACTGAAAATCCAGAGAAGTTTAAATCGATGGGTGGCCCAACAGATCCTGTACCATTTTATACCATTTTTACAGGAATGATGTTAGTACAGTTATTTTATTGGGGAACAAACCAACAAATTATACAAAGAGCTTTAGGAGCAAAAGATTTAAAAGAAGGTCAAAAAGGATTATTATTAGCGTCATTTATAAAAATACTAGGACCAATAATTGTTGTTTTACCTGGTTTAATTGCTTTTCATTTATTTCAAGGAAATTTAGAAAGTGTAGATAGTGCGTATCCAGAATTAGTAAGAAAAGTATTGCCTAGTGCTTGGGTTGGTTTCTTTGCAGCTGTGTTGTTTGGTGCTATTTTAAGTTCATTTAATAGTGTTTTAAATAGTTCCGTTACACTTTTTGGAATTGATGTTTATAAAGAACACATTAATAAAGATGCAGATGAAAAAACAGTTGTAAAATATGGTAAAACATTTGGAGTTATTTTAGCAATTGCAGCAATGTTTATTGCTCCATTAATTGCGAATGCAGGAAGTCTATTCGATTATTTACAAGAAATTAATGGTATTTACAGTATTCCTATCTTCTCTATTATTATTGTTGGTTATTTGACAAAACGAGTACCAGCAATTGCTGCCAAAATAGGGTTGGTTTCTGGGTGTTTACTATATATAATCAGTCAGTTTTTTATGCAGCCATATTTTGTTGAAACTGCTTTAGCATCTGCAAAAGCAAAAGGGGTTACAGGTACTGTTGAATTAGCTTTGGTATCGGCACAAGCGTATCCACATTTTTTAGATGTTATGGCACTATTATTTTTATTGAACGTAGTAATCATGTTAGTTGTTGGAAAGATAAAACCAAGAAAAGAGGCTTTTGTTCAAGAATACACAAAACAAGTAGATATAACGCCCTGGAAATATACCAAACAAACTGGTATTGCCATCTCTGCAATTGTAATAGGTATTTATATTTACTTTGCTTAACAATAGAAAACACACTGTAAAAGTATCATGAGATGAAATTCGATTAGGCAATGTTAAAAAATCCTTATTCATCTTCTTTTTATCAGTATAAAGTTCCATTTCGAACTAAAAACTGCTCAATGTATTAGAGAGATATTGTCTAAGAAAAGGAGGTCGTTTAATTATTGAAGCTTTGTGAAATTGTTCTTAGGTTCGTCTATTTTTAGTTGCGTTTACTTAGTTTTTTGTGCCTATAAATTATATTTTTTTTTTATTACTTTTAAAAAATTAAAAAACTATTTGTATGATTGATGCCATTGAGAAAAAATTAAAAAAAGGACTCCATTTATTAAAAACACTTTCTGACGAAGAGTATTCTGATAGTTCCATAGGTCCATATCATTCTAGTATTGGTTGCCATATACGGCATGTTTTAGATGTTTTTTCTTGTATTTTTAATGGATTGGAAAGTAATTTTATAGATCTATCTATAAGAGAGAGAAGCGAATCTGTTGAAAAAGAAACACGTGTAGGAATTGAATATTTTGAAATTGTAATTCAGCAACTTAAAAAAATAAAAAAAGAAGATTTTCAAACAATAATTAAAGTTTCTGATGATATGGGTTTCGGTAATGAAACAGCAAATTATACAATTAAAGCAGCATTAATGCAAGCGCAAAGCCATGCACTACACCATTATGCAACTATAGGTTATCTTATTTATCAACTAGGGATTGAGTTACCAGATGCAATGTTTGGTTACAATCCAACAACGCCTAAAAAATAGGTATTTAAAGAATTATTCCTTTTTCTGAAAGCGGAATGTTTTGTTTTTTTGTTGAATAAATACTTCCTTACAACTTGTAGGATATATGAATTGATAGTCTTTTAAATGATTAAAAGCAGTATCAGTAATTGTGAATAAACCTTCAAAATCCTTAATTCCACTACTGGTATACCTTTCAATTTTAAAATATTTTTCTTCTAACTTTTCTTCAATTTTAAACCAAGCACCACTTCCAATTCCACCCAGCCAAGTTCCATTTTTTAATTCAAAAATTTCTTTGTTTGGCAATTCTGTTCCAATTAAATTGGGTTCACTTTCAAACTTATTCTGAAAAAAATCTTTATACTCTTTAAGAATTGATCTATTTTTATAAAAAGTAATTTTTTGATGATGTACTTCATAAATTTCATCAGTTGAAGTACCTTTTATGACATTTCCAATAGGACTTGGTGTAAAAAGGTTCGACTTTTTTAAAAGAGATCTTATTTTTTTATCTGTTGAAGAAGCGATAATCGTATCTGTCACAAATCTTGCACAGTTAGTTCCTCCTTTTATAAAGGCTCCGTATGGAATTTCTTTTTGATTGATTCGAAATTGGATACTCTTTTTTGCTTTACTAAAACTAATTTCAAAATTTATTGTTGCAATCAATCGACCTTCTCCGTGTGATTTTTCTGGATGCTTTTCTACCCAAAGTAAAATTTCTTTAAGATTACTTAGCGTACCCTTTTCAAACTTCGCATTTACGGGTATATAAAGCTCTGGATCTGTTTCTTTAGAACGAACACGCCCCTTACCAAAACTCGTGATATACCTTCCAAAATCGAAATACTCAATCTCTGAACTGTCTTTTTTAATTAATAAAAAAGCAGCATGCCCAGCCTGTACAGCATGTTTACCACCAACACCAAACAATGGCCAGATTTTACTTGAAAACTCACCATAAGCAGGTCTTACAACTGTGTCTGGATAGGAAAGAATAATGATGATTCCATCTGGTTTTTGCATTCGAATTAATTATTAAAAAGCGCTTTTAATAAAACCTTAAAAGTTTTGAAAGCGAAGTAAATCGTAAAAATTATTAAAATTCCTGCAGCTAATAAAACAATATAAGACAGGTATTCATTTGAGGTGTTTTCAAACTTTCTCAATGCTTTAAACCCTATTGTAAGTGCAATTGGTGAGGCAATGAAAAGAAAAATCAATACACCTAAATATTTCAAACCTTTTCCTAGTAAATCGAAATTAGTGCTCATTTTTATAGTTTTTAATCGCATTTCTAACGTTCCCAAATTTAATTAATAATTCACTCGCGTCCTGTATGTCGATATTTAATTCTTTAACTAACATCTTTTTTCCCCTTTCTATTAATTTAGTATTAGAAAGTTGCATATCAACCATTTTGTTTCCTTTTATTTTACCCAATTGAATCATTGTAGCAGTAGAAAGCATGTTCAATACTAACTTTTGTGCTGTACCAGCTTTCATTCTAGAACTTCCGGTAACAAATTCTGGACCCACAATTACTTCTATAGGAAATTGAGAAACTTCAGACAAGGGACTATTTTTATTACAAGTGATACAACCAGTAATGATTTTATTTTCATTGCATTTTTCTAAAGCAGCAATTACATAGGGAGTTGTACCTGATGCTGCAATTCCTATAACCACGTCCTTGTTTGAAACTTGATGGTTTTGTAGATCTAACCAACCCTGATTTGTAGCATCTTCTGCAAATTCAACGGCATTTCTAATGGCAATATCTCCACCTGCAATAATCCCTACAACAAGTTTGTCGGATACCCCAAATGTAGGCGGACATTCAGAAGCATCAACAACTCCTAATCTACCTGAGGTGCCTGCGCCCAAATAGAAAAGCCGTCCACCATTTTGCATTTTGAGTATCACCTGTTTCGTTAAGATTTCAATTTGAGGAATCGCTTTTTCTACTGCTAAAGGAACTGTTTTGTCTTCGGTATTTATATTGATTAATAACTCGTTTAGAGGCATCTTTTCTAGATGGTTGTATTTTGAATCTTGCTCAGTTGTTTTTATGAAATTCATATTTCAAAAATACAGTTTTTTCCTCCAAAGTTTAAAAAAACCTTGGAGGTATTTGAAGTTTTTAAATTAAATAGGCAGCAATTAAAAATAAGACTTTCTAAGAGTATTTATTTTTTTCCAACCAAATTGATGGTAAAAGTGTCTGTTTCTGAAATATGAAAATATCCCAAAGGAAAGTTACTTTCATTAGTGGTGTTTATCATATTTCCTAGCAAAGAGGAGGGAACAGACTGAAAAGGTCCACCACTATTTTGTCCGCTTTGACTCTGAAGTATTCTGAAATACGTATGATATCTTTTAGAAATTCCAGACATGCTAACAGTGATTGTTTCAGGCAATTCTATTTCATCTTCACTAAAATAGTTTGAAATATCATACATTTCCCCATCAAAAAAACGATCTTCTAAAATAGAAAAACTATTTTTAGAAAAATCGAACAAATAATAATTTTCTATATTTATTGGATCATTAAAGGTTGCAATAACTTCCGTTTCATTTCCAGCAAATAAAGTTTTATCGCCTTGTATCACTTTAAGCAAAGGCGAAGATTTTATTTTTACTGCTTTACCTTTATAAGTTTGACCCTCATATATAATCGTTAATTCATATGATTCATTATCGGCAGGAATAAATGAATTTATAGGTTCATAATTTCCATCTAAATCAGCATCAGAAAAATTAATAACACTATTGTCTGTTAAACTTGTTAAAAAAACGGTAGCATTTGTAACCGTTGGAATTTCTGTCTCAAAATAATCTGCTGATAATCTTAATTTTACAACGGTATTTGCTGTAACTGGAAATGCATCAAATAGCACTTCAAAAGACGCATCGATTACTAATATTGGTTCAATAGAGCGCACATCAACATCAATCACTTTTTCGCAACTTGCAAAAAGCATTATGAATAGAACGAAAATAATTTTTATATTTTTCATAAGAGTAAAGTACTTAAAAATTTCTAGAGGATTTAGAATTTAAAATTATAGGTTACAGAAGGTACCATTCCAAAAATAGAGGTTTGTATTGCTTCATTTCTTAACGTTTCACTATTCTGAGTAAAGTTTAAGGACGCTGCATTCTGCCTTGCATATAAATTATAAATTCCAAAAACCCATTCTCCTTTCCATCTTCTTTTATTGTTTTTTCTTGGCGTTAATGTTGCAGATATATCCAATCGATGATAGGATGGGAGTCGGTCTGAATTCCTACTATTATCGTCATAAATTGGCACATTTAAACCTTGTATTTCATATTGTCCTACAGGATAATTTGTAGGTTGCCCCGTTTGAAAAACAAAATTTGTATTGAACTTCCATTTCTGATTCAACTCATAACTTGCATTGATAGAAAAATCATGGGTTTTATTATAGGGAGTGTTGTACCACTCTCCACTATTAATTCCAGTTTCCTCTGGTGTTCTGCCTGCAGTTAATTGTTCTGACCTTGAGAGTGTATAAGCGACCCATCCTTTTAATTTTCCTTCGTTCTTTTTAAATAAAATTTCCAAACCGTAAGCACGTGCTTTTCCGTTTAAAATAACCGTTTCAATTTGATCATTTGCAACGAGATTAGCACCATTTATATAATCGATTCTGTTTTGAATATCTTTGTAAAAAACTTCAGTTTCTATAGAGTAATCTGCGTTTTTAATCGATTTAAAATACCCAATCGCATACTGATCTAACAATTGTGGTTTTATATATTTTCCACTTGGCATCCAGACATCAAGTGGAGTAGGAGAAGCCGTGTTAGAGAGTAAGTGTAAATACTGAGCCATTCTATTGTAACTGGCTTTTAAAGAGGTCTTCGTGTCTAACATATACGAAATAGAAACTCTCGGTTCGAAATTGTTAAAACTACTTATAACATCGCTTCTATTGAAAGATTCTGTACCAATAGTTACCGCAGCTTCGTATTTTTTTAATTCATTATTATAGATAACAGCTTCGTTATTTTCATATTGGTTTTGTGTATCTTGTCCTAATCTTATGAAATTACTGAAACGCAAACCATAATGAAATCTTAGTTGGTTGTTAATTTTATGTTCTGCATCAATATATGCAGCAAACTCGTTGGCATATTTGTTCGTTAACTTTTTAGCAACAATTCCAGAACTTTCTCTGTTGGGAATTATTTTTCCTGGGTTAAAATGATTGTAAATATTGTTTACACCATAACTCAGTTTGAAAGTATTGCTGACGTAATGTTTAAAATCGTATTTAATATTATAATTGGTGATACCAGAATCCCATTCAAAACCAACAAAGTCTAGAATTAATCCATAAAAATAATCAGAGTAGATTAAGGATAAGTTAGAAAATAGCTTATCAGAAAAAAGATGATTCCAACGTAAATTAGCGACCTTATTTCCATAAGTATTTACAAAATTATCACTCACTCCAAAAACATCTTTCCCAAAATATCCTGAAAAGAAAATGCTGTTTTTTTCATTGACACGAAAATTTATTTTTGTGTTTAGATCATAAAAATAAGCCGTGTTGTCATTATCAAAAAGGGGTAAAAACAAATGTGCATATGAAGATCTACCACCAATTAAAAAGGAAATTTTTTCTTTTTGAAGAGGACCTTCAATTAATAATCTTGAGGAAACTAGGCCAATTCCTCCTGTAGCATTAAATTCTTTACTATTTCCTTCTTTTTGATAAATATCTAAAACAGATGATAGCCTTCCTCCATATTTTGCTGGAATTCCACCTTTGTATAATTTTACATCTTTAATTACATCAGGATTAAATACAGAGAAAAAACCAAATAAGTGGGAAGAATTAAAAACAATTGCTTCATCTAATAAAATTAAATTTTGGTCTGCTGCGCCCCCTCTAACATTAAAGCCAGAAGCTCCTTCACCTGCACTTGTAACACCAGGTAATAAAATTAAAGATTTAATAATGTCTGCTTCCCCTAAAACAACAGGTATCTGTTTAATGGTTGCTGATGTTAGTTTGTTAACACTCATTTGTGGTGTCTTAACATTAATTTTTTCAATGTTACTTTCAATTACAATTTCATCCAAACGCTCCGCTGCTTCTTCTAGTTTAAAGTTTTTAGTACGTTTTTCTTTGAGGTCAATCGATTCAATAATTGGGGAATAACCTAAATAATTTACTTGTATTTGATACGTTCCTTCAGGTAAAGTAATCGAGTAAAACCCGTATTCATTTGTTGTGATTCCTGAGTTTAATTCTGGGAAATAAATGGAAACTCCAATTAAAGTTTCATTATTACTCTCGTCATAAACGGTACCACTGATCGTGTGTTTCTCTTGACTTAAGATGCTAAAGGTTAATAAAAATAACAAAAAAAATATTTTTTTTGTGTGCAGCATTTTGTTTAATTATTAAGTTGATATAATAAACAAAAATACAATTCTAAATTTAATTCGAATTATAATAACTGTTTTTAACAGCCTGCTTTAGAAACAACAAAAGTCGATGCGTAAAACATCGACTTTTAGTAGAATATAGTTATGATTTAGTTTCCTACATTGAAGCTAGAATGTTATTTAAAATCGTATTTGGTCTCATTGCAGCGTCCGCTAAACTATCCGTTGGTTTGTAATAACCACCAATATTGTTTGCATTTCCTTGAATGGCATTTAATGCTGCTACAATTTTATCTTCATTCAATTTTAAATCAGTTGCAATTCCAGTAAATTCAGCTTTTAATACTAGATCTTTATCTTGATTTGCGATACCTTCAGCCCAATACATCGCTAAATAAAAATGACTTCCTCTATTGTCTAATTCACCGACTTTTCTTGAAGGAGATTTATCATTATCTAAAAATTTATCTGTAGCGTCCTCTAAAGTTTCTGCTAAAATTAGTGCTTTAGAATTATTCGTAGTAGTTCCTAAATGTTCTAAAGAAACTGCTAAAGCTAAAAATTCTCCTAAAGAATCCCATCGTAAATGATTTTCTTCCAAGAATTGTTGCACGTGTTTTGGGGCAGAACCACCCGCACCCGTTTCAAACAACCCACCACCATTCATTAAAGGAACAATCGAGAGCATTTTTGCAGAAGTACCCACTTCTAAAATTGGGAATAAATCGGTTAAATAATCACGTAAAACATTCCCTGAAACAGAAATGGTGTCTTCTCCTTTTACAATTCTTGCTAAGGTGAATTCTGTTGCTTTTATTGGTGATAAAATTCTTATATCCAGTCCTGAAGTATCATGATCTGGTAAATATAAATTCACTTTTTTAATAATTTCTGCATCATGAGCTCTGTTTTCATCTAACCAAAAAACGGCAGGCGTTTGAGAAGCTCTTGCTCTTGTAACTGCTAATTTGATCCAATCTTGAATTGGTAAATCTTTTGCTTGACACATTCTCCAAATATCTCCTTCTTCCACAGTATGTGTTAAAAGAATATTTTCAGATGCATCTACAACCACTACTTTTCCAGCAGCAGCGATTTCAAAAGTTTTATCGTGAGAACCATATTCCTCTGCTTTTTGAGCCATTAAACCCACATTTGGAACTGTTCCCATTGTAGTAGGATCAAAAGCACCATTCTTTTTACAAAAATCGATGGTTGCCGTGTAAATTCCTGCATAAGAACTATCTGGGATTACTGCTTTTGTATCTTGCAATTCTCCTTTAGCATTCCACATTCTACCAGAAGTTCTAATCATAGCTGGCATAGAAGCATCAATAATTACATCTGAAGGAACGTGTAAGTTTGTAATTCCTTTTTCAGAATTCACCATTGCTAAATCTGCGTTTTTTTCAAAAGTAGCATCAATATCTTTTAAAATTTCTGCTTTCTTTTCTGCGGAAACTGTTTTCAAATTTCGTAATAAATTTCCAAAACCGTTATTTACATCAACGCCAATTTCATCAAAAGTTGTTTGATGTTTATCAAACAATTCTTTAAAATATGTTTTTACCGCATGACCAAATATGATTGGGTCAGAAACTTTCATCATGGTTGCTTTCATATGTAATGAAAGCAATATCCCTTGTTCTGATGCGTTTGCAAATTCTTTGTCAAGAAAGTTGAGCAATGCTTTCTTGCTCAATACAGTTGCATCGATAATTTCTCCATCGATTATAGACAAGTCACTCTTTAAGGTTGTTTTTGTACCATCAGTTGCAATATGCTGTATATGAACAGATGTTGCTTTTTCTAGGGTAACTGATTTTTCGTTATTCGCAAAATCACCTTCACTCATGGTGGCAACATGCGTTTTAGAATCTGCACTCCAGGCACCCATAGAATGCGGGTTTTTGCGTGCGTAATTTTTAATTGCTTTTGGTGCTCTTCTGTCAGAATTTCCTTCTCTTAAAACAGGGTTTACAGCAGAACCTTTTACTTTGTTATAAAGCTCTAAAACAGTGAAGTCTTCACTTGTTTTTGGTTCTTCTGGATAATTAGGTATTGGGTAACCTAATGATTGTAATTCAGAAATAGCCGCTTTTAATTGCGGTGCAGAGGCACTAATATTTGGTAATTTAATAATGTTTGCTTCTGGTTTATTTGCTAAATCACCTAAAAAAGCCAAAGCATCTTCCACTTTTTGATCTTCGCTTAAATAGTCTGATAAATTTGCAAGAATTCTTGATGCCAAAGAAATGTCTTTTACTTCAATCGCAATATTAGATGATTTTGTGAAAGCTTTTACAATAGGCAGGAAAGAACGTGTTCCTAAAGCAGGAGCTTCATCTGTTTTTGTATATACAATTTTTGCTATTTTACTCATTTTTGAGTTCTATTTTAGGTGTTATTAAACTTCAACGAAAACCTTTTCGTGAAAAATCGGAGCAAATTTAAGGATTTATAATCATATTTTTATTAATAAATAACGATTAATTATACGATTTTCAAGGGTATTCAATAATAAATTAAGAGTATTTTTAAGAATATGAGTTTATTGCAATAAAAGCAGGTATTTAAAATTATTGTTTTGATATGGCCGCTTAGATCTTCAATTTTATAAGGTTCCTTATTGTTTGTTTTTTAAACCAAAAAGGGCTTTTATCTTTTTAAGGTTGTGGAATGCAACTAAACCACCTCCTTAAGAAATTTAGGGCCAAAAAAAAAAAGCGTTGTGAAAATTCACAACGCTTTTAAATACCTTTATATAAAAGAGATTATCTTCTTTTTTCAGTAATTCTAGCTTTCTTACCAGTAAGACCTCTAAAGTAGAAAATACGAGCTCTACGTACTTTACCTCTTTTGTTTACTTCAATTTTTTGAATGGAAGGTAAGTTTACTGGAAAAATTCTTTCAACACCTACAGTACCAGACATTTTTCTGATGGTAAATGTTTCAGAAGCCGCAACTCCTTTTCTTTGGATAACAACACCTCTAAAAAACTGAGTACGTACTTTTTCCCCTTCTTTAATTTCGTAATAAACAGTGATTGTATCTCCTGCTGCAAATTCTGCAAATTCTTTTCTTGCTACAAATTCGTCTTGAACAAATTTTACTAAAGATTCCATATCTTTTAATTTAATTGATTTTTGTAAAGCAACATTCACGATTTTTTCGTCAGAGGTTAATTTAACGCTTGCAAAAGTAACAATTATTTCTTGTTGATAAAACTATATTTAATTATTTTTTTGCTTGATAGTTCGTACAATAGAAAACCCAAAATTTTCGCACTTCTTTCTCATTAATTTTAATAATAATCGGTGTTAATTCTGTTACTTTTTCAAAGTGATTATTCAACAAAGGATGGTAGCTTCCTTTTTTCTCCTTATTCTTAAAACGTTTGTCAGAGTCTATAAATAAAGCGTTTTTATTGTTTAGGTCTGACATGTCATCTCCTAAATAATCGAAATGTAAAGCGGACAAACCGATTACGTTTTGTGCATATACTTTTTCCTCCATAAAAAAGTTTAAACAGGCAGCTGTTTTATAATTATCTTCAGAAAACACAAATGTATTTGGATATTTGTCCTGCAATTTTTCGGTTGCCAAAGCTAATTCTTCCCATCCAACCCAAGTGTCATCACTTTTAATAGGAACGATATAGTATAAAATCTGAAGGCTAAATAATACATGAAGCACTATTGAAATGACCAACTGAGCTTTTAATAGTTTTTTATTGACATACATTCCTGCCAGAATAATTCCTGTTATATAAGAGGGCATCATCCAATTTAACTTTACCCAATAAATAGGAGTGAGGCTAAAGAATCCAACAAAAGTTGGAATAAAAAAGGCCAACAAAAACAATGTTTTAGCTTGTGGAATTTTAAATTTCAACAACGCCCTTTTTAAATATTTATAGGTGAATGTGATCATCACTAAAAATAAAACGGGTATTAATAAGAACATTTGATGTCCTATTGCGCCAAAGAAATTTTTAGGAGAAATTTTAAATTCTGAAATAGAACTTGTTCTTTCTGAGGATTGAAATGTAAAAGACGCAAACTCGTTTTGGTAATTCCAATACCAAACAGGAAAAGTAACTGCAATAGAGAGTAGGATCGCACTCCAAAACCAAGGAGAGAAGAATAATTTTCTGTATTTGTTTGAAAAAACAAGAAATCCGATCAATCCTATTTGTAATAATAAGGCCGTGTATTTACTGTTAAAAGCACATCCCATAGCGATTCCTCCTAAAATCCAAAACCACTTTTTTTCTTCAAAAATTGCTTTGTACAAGCAGATTAAGCTCAATGTCCAGAATAATAATAGCGGCACATCTGGAGTGGAATTAAAAGATAAAATAGAGACAAAAATGGTGGAGCCGATTAAAACCAGTGCGCGCTGCAGTTTTTGTTCTGAGAGAAAATACGAAGCCAATTTATAGAAGCTTACTATTGTAAGCGAAGTGATTACAAAATCTGCAAATTTGACAGCAAAAATAGAGTGTCCCAAAACACTTGTAAAAATCCTTAAAAGGTATCCAATCATCCCTGGATGATCAAAATAAGAAAGCGATAAGTTTTGTCCGTATAAATAATAATAAGCATCCTGAGGCATTAAGCCCATAAATGGAAGTAAAATCAATCTAAATAACTGAAACCCTAAAACCCAAGAGATGGCTTTGTTCTTTTTTATAAACGCTTTTATGGTCTTCAAAATTTCGTTTTCAAAATTCATATAAATGACTACTAAGAGGTTTCGTCTAATAAATCGGGTCTTATTTCTTCCGTTCTTTTATACGCTTGGTCACTTCGCCAATCCTCAATTTTAGGAAAATTACCAGACAATAAAACATCCGGAACTTTCATCCCTTCAAATTGGGAAGGCCTTGTGTATACTGGAGGTGATAATAAATTATCCTGGAAAGAGTCTGTCAAAGCAGATTGTTCATCTCCAATAACCCCCGGTATTAAACGTACAATAGCATCTACTAAAACTGCAGCGGCGAGTTCACCTCCCGTTAATACATAATCTCCAATTGAGATCTCTTTCGTAATATACTTGTCCCGAATCCTCTGATCTACCCCTTTGTAATGTCCTGTTAAAATAAGGATATTTTCTTTTAATGAAAGGGTATTTGCCGTAGCTTGATTTAGCGTTTTTGCATCTGGAGTCATATAAATGATCTCCTCATAGGCTCTTTCAGATTGCAACTTTTTAATACAATTTGCAATGGGTTCAATCATCATCACCATACCAGCACCACCACCAAACTGCGTGTCGTCTATCTGTTTGTAATTGCCCAGACCATAAGCACGTAAGTCGTGAATTATAATTTCTGCCAAACCTTTGTCTTTTGCACGTTTAACAATAGAATGGTTAAACGGACTTTCTAATAAATCTGGAGCAACTGAAATAATATCTATACGCATGTTTGCAAATGTAACATTTTTGTTGGTTTTAAATATCAGAGATTTTATGAATAATAACACACTACTGGATATAATAAGAATTATAACGGGCAATGTCTTGCTGAGCTTGTCGAAATACAAAATAAAAAATATTTGACAATTGCGGACCACTTTTAGCTTTCATTGTCGGATTAGATCCTCCATAAAAGAGGGTTCTGAACTTTACCATAAAATTTAGGCGATGACATTAAATTAACAAATTGATTTTCATAAACTATTTCTTTTTTTTGATGATAATTATTACTTAATTTTGACAACTATATGGAAGAATTAACATTGACAACACCTGCACTTTTATTTTCTGCAATTTCTCTAATTATGTTGGCGTATACCAACCGTTTTTTAGCCTATGCAGCAGTAATTCGAAATTTGCACGATATTTATTTAGAACGCAAAGAAGAATCTTTAATAAGACAGATTAAGAATTTAAAACTACGTCTAAACTTAACCCGATGGATGCAGATTTTTGGAATTTCAAGCTTACTTTTCTGTGTGTTGACCATGTTTTTAATCTATATTCATCAACATAACATGGCCGTTTGGATTTTTGGGTTCGCTTTAATCTTATTAATCATTTCTTTGGCATTATTGATCAAGGAAATACAGATCTCTGCTCAGGCATTGCAATATCATATTGCTGATATTGAAGAGCATTTAGAAAACAACTAAGAAGTCTTCTTTTTAGGTTCTATGCGTTCATAAATCATGGACAATAAATTCAATTCCAAACTTTTCATTAAAGAAATAGTTTCCACCTATTCCAATATTTATTACAGCTATTCCTCCACTTAATTCCTCGTGTTGAAGGTTCCTATAATCATTATTATCTGCGTTGTATTTAATTGTTCCAAGTCCGAATCCAAACTCCGAAAAAATTCTCAATTGATTCGTATTCACAAAATTATTTCTCAAGGTAGGAATAAAAGAATAGGAGTTATAATAAGAATTTATATTTTCAATTTTTAAATCGTTCATTGAAGCATATGAAAAATTTAATTCAATAGAGGTTTTCTCCGAAATGTAATATCCAATGGTTGGCTTTATTACAAAACCATTTAACCCTGAACTAAAATCTTCTGAAGACCCAAATAGAGGTAATGCTGAAACGGTTAATTTTAAGTCGTTTTTTTTTTGCGTCTTTTTTATTTTCTTATTTACACTGTCACGAGCGGGACACTTTCGATAGCGGGGTGTAAACGCTAACTCAATTTATGGGCATGAGAAAGATCAATATCATTGGCATACAACAAGCCAATAAAGTCGTGCATATGGCTGCAATTGCTTACAATATCAAAAAACAGCTGAAATTCACGAACAAAATTGCACAAACCAATAAGCAAAGGATTGCTTTTTACTTCTTTCAATTAAAAGAGCGTATAATATTCCAAATAAGCATTTTTAAGCGAATTGAAAACTTAGATTTTAAACTTATTTGAACATAAATTTTTGTTGAAAATTCGCTTAAATCACCTATTTTGAACTGATTTTAGACCTCTTGTGCAACGATTACTATTGTTGTACGTTCGTTTATTTTCTTTCAATTTCTAAATTATATAATTGACCAATATTATCATTGTTTCGTTATCAATGTACACCTCAGATTATGAAAGCTCTTTTAATTTATTAAAAAAATACACTTTTTTTTTTACAAATGATTGTAATTAAATTAGCCTTTAGCATGAGTATTATTTCCTGAATAGTTGTTCATTTTTTTGTTTTCATGAGTAATAACTTTGGGTCGCCGTGGTTACTGACACACCACAACGGCATGTACCGACCACAATATTGGGCTATTAGAGAAGCTTATACCGGAGAAAAACCAATAAATAATGTTCCAGTAATTGAAACTTTTGAACTGCCAGTTTCTAGTTACAAAAGTGGTTCATGGGTACCGATAACCTTAAAAGTTTCAGATATAGAAAATGAAAAAACAGCGATAAGCTTTTATTACAATCAGCGTTTAGGAAGCCGTAAATTAAGAGATCAATTAACACCTCTTAACTTCAGAGCGAACAGTAATGGGAGTTATTTAATTCAATTACCAAATGTTGATTCTGCCATAAAAGTATATGTTAATGTTAAAGACATCTACAATAATGTAGGTATTGCATCAACATCTATTGCTATAGATAATGGCTCAGAAAAAAAGCGAAAATATTTAGTACCTAAAGCTACATTACCCTTTTATGTTTATAAAGATGGTGAAGACATGCCATATTCCCCTTCGGCTTATATGGGTAACTATAAAGCTTTAGAAGTAGACACTAAAAGTAAGACCGATATACATTCCGGTTCAGCATCATTAAAAATCAGCTATAATCAGGTGTATGATTGGTACGGCATTGGTTTAGTTGACCCTGCAGATGATTGGGGTGATATTTTAGGAGGATATGATATTTCCGGAGCCGAAACCTTTAGTTTTTGGGCTAAAGCTAGTGATAAAAATATTACTGCTACAATAGGATTTGGGCTAATTGGTAAAAACAAACCTTATCCAGATACAGCTAAAAAATCTATTGAAGTAAAACTATCCACCAAATGGAAACGTTATACCATTAAGTTAAAAAAATTAGATATGAGTTGTATTCGTTCAGGGTTCGTATTTTTTTCAAGTGGTTCTGGGGCTAACCACGATATTTATTTTGACAATGTAGTTTTTGAGTAATTAAAACAACATCAATAAAAGTAAATATTAAAAAGCCTTTTAGTGTTAAAGTGTTCTTAATTGAAAAACCCCTGCAGTAACTGTTGGGTTTTTTCTTTAATTAAAAATGCTGTACAAATTTACAATACACAAAGACCACATTTATCTAGCAATATGCTAACTCCAATACAAATACAAATGCACAACAAACTTAAAAGAAAACAGTACAAAATAAAAAATATGAACAATATTAATATTGTTCATATTTAATTTATAAATTTAATTCTTTAATAATCTGTATCGATTATTTAGGACTCGACAGGATTGAGGCATAAAAAAGCTCCCCAGTGAAGTACTCGGAAGTTTAAAAAAAACAGGAAAGCCACTTATTTTAGAGTAGCTTTTTCAATCTTTTAAAATTGTTAAGGATAAAATCGGCATTTTCTAAAGTTTGGCCTTCTACCATTGGATTTTTATATCCAAAAACATAAATACCCGCAGCATTTGCCGCTTTTATACCATTGTCTGAATCTTCAATAACAATACAATTTTCTTTAGGCGTATTTCCTAAAAGTGTCGCTTTTTCAAAAATTTCAGGATGTGGTTTGGATTCCGTTAAATCTGCACCACTAATCTTGGCTGTAAAATAGGTATTTAAATTGAATCTATTAAAAACTCTATCGATATTCACCATGGCAGAGGAAGAGGCCAATACGAGAGTAATTCCTTTGTTATAACAATGTTTTATCAATTCTTCTACACCTTTTACCAAATGTAAAGTTGGGTCGTTTTCAAAGAAATTGACATATCGTTTTCTTTTATTTAAAACCAATTCTTCTGGATTTAAATCCAACTTAAAATGCGCTACTAACTTCTGAAATGCATTTATGGTAGAAGAGCCTGTTAGGGTTTTATAGAGTTCATCAGAAACAGTAACACCGATAGAAGTAAAGGTTTCGTAATAGGCTTTTTTATGAATTTCTTCCGAATCAATAATTACACCATCCATGTCAAAAATGACACATTTAATATTTTTAGGGATCATTATTTTTATTTTATTATCTTCATTTATAAATCTTTCGCAATTCAATTTAAAAAACGCATTTTAAGTTCCTGCGTTGGAATGCTACAACTTTCTTTCTTACCAAACCATTTATAGCGGTTTTTGGCAATGAAATCATAAACAAAATCTCTAAAACCTACTGGAAAAACCCAAAGTAGTTGTGTTAATTTCCAAAGGCCTCCAAAACTATTGATTATTTTTATTACGGCGGTAGATTTTACATCATAAGAAGTCCCAGGCTCATAAAGAATAAGAGTGTCAATTGTGTTCGTTTCAATTCCTAAATGATTTAAAATCTTTAGCCCACTTTTAGATTGTATTGCTGCAAAAATAAAGTTCTTATCTTTGTCGTATCGAATCACTTTTAAAACTGTATTGTTGCATAAATTGCACACACCATCAAATAAAATAATTTTTTTGTTTTTGGGTATGTCAATCATTTATTTAGTTCAAAATTTAGCCCTACAAAGATACTTTATCTTTTTTTTACAACGCTTGTAACATTTGTTTTAATTGTACGTCTTAGGTTTGTAATTGATCTATTTAATTGTGTTTTTACAAAAAAACAGTAGCAGTAATCTAGCGCATTCGTGTTTTTAACTAAAATTAACCAATCTATGATAAAAATAGAAAAACTACACAAATCGTATCCAATTGGAAAAGAGGCGCTACATGTTTTAAAAGGAATCGATTTGCATATTAAAGAAGGTGAATTTGTTTCTATTATGGGGTCTTCAGGCTCTGGGAAGTCTACATTATTAAATATTGTTGGGTTGTTAGACGAACATGATAAAGGGGATTATTTTTTGAATGGACAACTAATCAAGAATTTAAACGAGAAAAAAGCAGCCATTTTAAGAAATAAATTTTTGGGATTTGTTTTTCAATCATTTAATTTAATTTCTTACAAGACCGCTTTAGAGAATGTTGCATTGCCCTTGTATTATAAGGGAATGAAAAGAAAAGAGCGCCTAATAGTTGCCATGGATTACTTAGACAAAGTGGGTTTAAAAGACTGGGCAAATCATTTGCCAAATGAACTTTCTGGAGGGCAAAAACAACGTGTTGCCATCGCAAGAGCTTTGGTTACCAAACCAAAAGTTGTTTTAGCAGATGAACCAACAGGCGCATTAGATTCTACGACATCAGACGCTGTGATGGATTTACTAAAAGATATAAATAATGAAGGAATGACTGTTTTTGTAATTACCCATGAAGAGGAAATTGCAGCACAAACGAGTAGAATCGTACGTTTAAAAGATGGTGTTATTATAAGTGATGAATTAACCAAAGCAGCGAAAGCAATTTAAGGATGTTTGATTTAGACCGTTGGAGAGAAATATTTCAAAGTATCAATAAAAACAGGTTGCGTTCTGTAATGTCTGGTTTTACGGTGGCTTTTGCCATTTTATTATTTACCTTACTTTTTGGTATTGTCAGTGGATTGAGCAATTCTTTTAAGGGTGCTTTTAATGATGATGCTAAAAACTCAATGAAAGTGCGTGTTTGGAAGACTTCTAAACCCTACAAAGGACTACAAACAGGAAGAAGAATTCAATTGAGTAACGAAGAATACAATTATGTTAAAGATGAATATGCAAATAAAATTGAATACCAAACTGCTAGAATTTATAAAAATTTCACGATAAAATATAAGAACGAAGCAAACAATTATAATATAAGAGCTGTAAATCCTGATCATCAATTCTTAGAAAAAACAATTATTGATGAAGGTCGTTATTTAAATGAAAGTGATTTAAAAGGAAAATCGAAAGTTATTGTTATCGGACGGTTGGTGAAAAAGGATTTATTTGGTGAAAAGCAAGCACTTGGAAAAAGAGTAAATGTGAATGGAAGCTCCTTTTTAATTATTGGTGTTTTTTCTGATGAAGGAGGAGATAATGAAGAAAGAATTGCATACATACCCGTTAGTACAGCTCAAATGATGTATGGTAATAATAATCATATAGGCCAAATTTTATTGGGATATAATCCAGATTTAAGTTTGAATGCAGCCATTGCTTTTGGTCATAAAATGGAGCGTGATTTACGCAAAAAAATGAACATCCACCCAGATGATCAAAGTGCACTTTCCGTTCAGAATATGGCAGAAGCAAACAAAGGTGTTGGTCTGTTTATGGGGGCCTTGTATGCTATTGTAATTTTAGTTGGTTCAGGAACTTTAATTGCAGGGATCATTGGTATTAGCAACATTATGATTTTTGTCATAAAAGAACGCACCAAAGAATTTGGAATTCGAAAAGCTTTGGGCGCAAAACCCGCATCAATCGTTGGTATGGTAGTGCAAGAATCTGTTTTAATTACCACAATCGCAGGTTATTTAGGATTATCACTAGGAACCTATATCTTAACATTAATAGGGGATAGTTTGGAAGCGGATTATTTTATTAAAGACCCAAGCGTAAGTCCAATAATTGTTCTGGGAGCAACTGTTGTATTAGTAGCTTCAGGATTAATTGCAGGATATTTACCTGCAAAAAAGGCAGCGAATATTAAACCAATTGTAGCATTAAGAGCAGATTAATTATGAAGTTTTTATTCGATTCGGACACATGGCAAGAAATTTACGGAAGTATTCGTAAAAATAAAATAAGAACGCTAATCACTATCATTGGAGTTTTATGGGGCATTTTCTTGCTCGTCGTTTTACTAGGAGCAGCAAGAGGAATGGAAAATGGATTTAATAAACTCTTCGGAAATTTTGCTACAAATAGTGTCTTTGTCTGGACACAATCTACAGACATCCCCTTTAAAGGTTTTCAAAAAGGAAGAAGATTTAATTTAAATACAAATGATATTGAAGCTTTAAAATCAGAGTATTCAAAAGAAATTAAATTTTTAGCACCAAGAAATCAAACAAACAATTTAGTCATTCATAATTTTAAATCTGGTAATTTTAAAGTTAGTGGAGATTATCCAGTATTGGATAAAATTCAAAAAAAGAAATTAATTTACGGCCGTTTTTTAAACGAAAACGACATACTTTCTAACTCAAAAGTTACAGCGATTTCAGAGGATATGTACAAGCAACTTTTTGATAAAGATGTATTTCCAATAGGAGAATACATTAAAATTAATGCTATAAATTACAAAGTTATTGGTGTTTATGAGCCTTCAAACACCATAGATATTGATGGAGACACGGCTTATATTCCTTTTACAACATTCAGGAAAGTATACAATACAGCCAATAAAATTGATTGGATGATGATTACTGCCCATGAAGGAACGGACATCTCACAAATGGAAAAAGATATTTTACGAACACTAAAAAGTTTGCATAAAGTTCACCCAGATGATAAAAGAGCTTTTGGAAGTGCTAACTTAGGTGAAAATATAGGGAAAATTACTGGTTTTTTAATAGGAATGCAGTTCCTTACATGGTTTGTAGGTCTTGCTACTTTAATTGCAGGTGTTTTTGCAATTGGAAATATCCTATTAATTACGGTAAAAGAGCGAACAAAAGAAATAGGAATTAGAAGAGCTTTAGGCGCAACTCCAAAAAGTATTCGACAACAAGTTATTTTAGAATCTGTTTTTTTAACGACAATAGCCGGCATGTTAGGAATTGTGTTTGGAGCATTGGTTTTATTTTTCATAGATAGGGCTTTGGGTCAAGGACCAGATGCTGTATTGATAAATCCCACAGTAAATATTCCTATAATTATGATTGCCTTTGTAACCCTTGTAGTCCTTGGGACTTTAATAGGAATCATACCAGCCCATATGGCAACAGTAGTGAAACCAATAGAAGCATTAAGAGAAGAATAAAAAAATCAACAAATTATGAGCAAAAGAGCAAAAATTATTTTAATTATTATCGTAGTGTTTTTTATCGCCGCACTCATTTGGTTCGGAAAAAAGAACAAAAAAAACAGTATAGAATTTGAAACTGAAAAACCATTTAAAACAACCATTGTTAAGAAAACAGTAGCAACGGGAAAGGTAATCCCATTAGAAGAAATAGAAATTAAGCCTCAAATTGCCGGTATTATCGATAAAATAATCTTGCTGGAAGGAGCGAAAGTCAAAAAAGGAGATCTAATTGCAACCTTAAGAGTGGTGCCAAATGAACAATCTTTATTGAGTGCAAAAGGCACCTTAGATAATGTTAGAATTCGGTTGAACAATACCGCAATTTCCTACAAAAGAAATAAAAATCTATTTCAAAAAGAGGTGATTGCTAAAGCCGCATTTGAAGCAATTGAATTGTCTTACAACCAAGCAAAGCAAGATTTAAAAAATGCCCAAAACAATTATCAAATCATTAAAAAAGGGTATTCTGGCTCAGGAGCCTCTGCAAACACAAACATTCTAGCACAAATGACGGGTACTATTTTAGAAATTCCAGTTAAAGAAGGAGATCAGGTAATTCAGTCAAATAATTTTAATGCAGGAACAACCATTGCGACTATTGCAGACATGACAAAAATGATTTTTGAAGGAAAAGTAGATGAGTCTGAAGTTGGAAAATTAATAAGTGGTACTGATATTGAAGTTTCAATCGGAGCTATCGAAAAAATGAAATTTTCAGCAAAATTAAACTTCATTGCACCCAAAGGAACAGAAGAAAATGGGGCTGTTCAATTTAAAATTAAAGCAGCTATTTCTTTAGATGATGCCTTTTTTATTAGAGCAGGATACAGTGCCAATGCTGCTATTATTTTAGAAAAAAAAGACAGTGTTTTATCTATAAAAGAAGCCTTACTAAAATTCGATAAGAAAACTGAAGAACCTTATGTTGAAGTAAAAACAGCAACGGGTGCTTTTGAAAAGAGTCTCCTGAAATTAGGCACATCAGATGGAATAAATGTAGAGGTTTTAGAAGGTATAACGATAGATGATGAAATTAAAATCTGGAACAAAGCAGCTAAGGAGGATAAGAAAAAAGAGAATTGATAGTATGACAGAGCGTTCTAAATGTTTTTTGGTAAAAAAAAGTGTTTTATTTTATTGCTCAAAGATGCTTTTAAATATAAAAAAGTCATTATATTTGCGGACTTAAAAATAAACAATAAATATTTAATTTATGAATCATTACGAAACTGTTTTCATTATGAATCCCGTTTTATCTGATATCCAGATAAAGGAGACAGTACAAAAGTTCGAAGATTATTTAGTTTCCAAAGGAGCTGAAATGATCTCAAAAGAAGATTGGGGCTTAAAAAAATTAGCTTACCCAATTCAAAAGAAGAAAAGTGGTTTTTATCACTTATTAGAGTTCAAAATTGCTGGAGAAGAAATTTCTGCATATGAGTTAGAATTTAGAAGAGATGATAGCGTTATGCGTTACCTTTCAGTTAGATTAGACAAACATGCTGCTGCTTGGGCAAAGATTAGAACTGAACGTGTTAAATCTACTAAAAAATAAGCTATGGCAACAATTGAACAACAATCAAAAGGTGGTAAATCTGCTGACGTTAGATATTTGACGCCATTAGATATAGACACTAAAAAAGAAGCAAAATACTGTAGATTTAAAAAGAAAGAAATTAAGTATATCGATTATAAAGATGCAGACTTCTTAATGTATTTAGTAAACGAACAAGGTAAAATTTTACCAAGACGTTTAACAGGAACCTCATTAAAATATCAACGTAAAGTTGCGCAAGCAATTAAAAGAGCACGTCATTTAGCGTTAATGCCTTACGTTGGAGATTTGTTAAAATAATAAAGAAGTAGAACATGGAACTTATATTAACACAAGACGTAGAAAATTTAGGATTTAAAGATGATGTTGTATCTGTGAAAAACGGTTATGGTAGAAACTTTTTAATCCCTACAAGACAAGCAGTTTTAGCGACTTCATCTGCAAAGAAAGTTTTAGCAGAGAATGTAAAACAACGTGCTTATAAAGAAGCTAAATTAATTGAAGATGCTACTAAAATAGCAGATACAATTAAAGGATATGAAATTAAAATTGCATCTAAAACAGGTTCAGGAGACAAGTTATTTGGTTCTGTAAACAATATCGATTTAGCTGCAGCTTTAGCAAAGGCTGGAACAGACTTAGATAACAAATTTATCAAAGTTGTTGGTGGTTCTGTAAAAAGATTAGGTAAATATGAAGCATCTGTAAGATTACACAGAGCAGTCGTTGCCGATATTACATTTGAAGTAGTTTCTGAGTAAGAAATTCTCTTTAAATAATTTTTTAAAAAAGCTCGTTAGAAATAACGAGCTTTTTTACTTTTACAAAATAAATTTTCAAACACTTACTTTTTCAACATTAAAACAAATAATGAAATACAGACAACTTACCAAAGAGCAATTTGAAAATTTACATGAAGAATTTGCACATTTTTTAGCTACACAAAGTATTGATGCAAAAGAATGGAAACAGATGAAAGAAGAAAAACCGGCAGTTGCAGAAGATGAAATGAATGTTTTTTCTGATATTGTTTGGGATGATGCATTAACAAAAACATGCTATGTTGAGCATTTTTCTGAAACTTCTGTAAATTTATTCAAATGTGATGAGGAGGAAATTCATAGGTTAGCGATTAAAATCAGTTGGGATATCAACTTATTGGAACAAAAAGGATTTGAATGGTTAATGCAAAACCCAATGGACAATTCTGTAGAAATTTTCAAAGGTTCTAAACCTTATAATGAAGAAAGAAATACAGAGATTTTTGATTTGATAGAAAAAGGAAGTACGATCTCCAAAGGAGAAATCTTTGAATACTTTGATCAATTGGTTTCATAACTTCGTTGTAAGGTTTTATTTACTTTCAATACTTTTGTAAAACCCTCCAGTTAAAATACCTTATTTTTTAATTTGAAGTAGTTTGACTCTTTTTCAAAAACCTTACATGAAGATGAAAATATTAACTTTAAGTTTGTAGTAATGATTGATGAAAAACGGTTGCATTTTTTTGAAGGCTATTTAACAGACAAAAGAAAAAACCTCTTTAAAAGGGTTTTGGAAAAGAGAACCAAGCATTTTACGGTGGTTTTAGAAGATATTTTTCAATCCCATAATGCAAGTGCGGTCATAAGAACCTGTGATATTTTTGGGGTGCAAGACGTGCATGCCATTGAAAATAAATATACCAATAAGGTTTCTCGGCATGTGGCTAAAGGTTCTCAAAAATGGATTACTTCCAAAAGGTACAAGTCGGACGGAGACAATACTAAAATTTGTTTGGACAATTTACGCGAAAATGGATATCAAATCATTGCAACTACGCCTCATAATGATTCCTGTTTACTACAAGATTTTGATATTACAAAAAAATCAGCATTTGTGTTTGGAGTAGAAGCAGAAGGCGTTTCAGATTATGTAAAAGAACAAGCAGATGGATTTCTAAAAATACCAATGGTTGGTTTTACAGAGAGTTTAAATATATCTGTTGCAGCAGCAATTGTGCTGCAAGACGTAACGACAAAACTCAGAAATTCTGATATTGATTGGCAATTATCGAAAGAAGAAAAAGAAGCTTTGTATTTTAATTGGGTAAAAAAGACCATAAAAAATGTAGCGAAACTTGAAAAGCATTATGATGAAAGTTTAAAAAAATGAATTCAAAAGAATACAAAACCTATCGTTATTCCTGAAAAATTTAAATGTCAGTTTTCTAAAACTGATCACTTTTGAATACATTTTCAAGGAATTTTCTACTTCTAAGCAACGTGATTTTTGCGATTATGTTTCTTCTGCAAAAAAAGAAAAAAAAACAAAACTGAAAGGATTAGAAAAAATTACTTAACGATAACTTTTTCAATAGTAGCTGTAGAATCGCATCGTTTTACCCAAAGACTAATGCTTTTTAATTCTTTCTCACCAGATATATAATATTCTGCACAAGGTTTTTGCCTTGGATTTCCTTTGCCAAAATCCACATCACCGGTTTTTAAAATTGTAGCGATCTTTAAAGTGTCAATGTCAAACTTTTGCATGGCATTTTTGGCGTCCTCAGAAAACAAACGTTCCTTAACTCTAATTGTCTTAAGTGTTCTTGCATCCATTCCATAATCGAAAGTAGCCTTTTTCTTTTGCCAGAAAAAGTAAACACCAATAGAGCCTAATGACAAACCAACTAAATAATAACCTATTCTTTTAATGAGCATTGTAAATTTTTGAACTACAAAGTTATGGAAAATGAAGTCGTTTTACCGAAATTTACAGAGAATTTTCACAGCGTTGTTTCAAGAAAAAAAAATAAATCAATTTAAAAATTTTGCAGTTATTTTCAAAACTACTTTGTGCATTTTGGTTTTGTGTCTCTTTGCAATAAATAGTGTTAAAGAATCAACAAATTAATATCACGATAAGGTAAATTAAACCAATCTGCTACCGTTCTGTTGGTAAGTACTCCGTGATAAAAATACATACCATTTCTCAAGCTTTTATTAAAACGAGCTGCATTTTCAAATCCGCCTTCTTCAGCAATATTTAATAAATAGGGCGTAAAAATATTACTAATAGACAAAGAAGCTGTTCTTGAATAGCGCGCAAGAATATTTGGCACACAATAATGTACTACGCCATGCTTTACAAAGGTAGGTGCTGCATGAGTCGTTACATTAGAGGTTTCAAAACAACCCCCTCTATCGATACTTACATCAATTATTATAGCACCTTCTTTCATATTGGCTACCATTTCTTCAGTAGCCACAATAGGCGATCTGTTTTTCCCTCTAATAGCTCCAATAGCGACATCTGCTCGCATTAATGCTTTTGCAACGGATTTTGGCTGCAATGTTGAAGTATAAATAGGTGTATTTAAAGAATGTTGTAATTTTCGTAATTTGGTAATAGAGTTGTCAAAAACTTTGACTCTTGCACCCAAACCGATGGCTGTTCTTATGGCATATTCTCCTACGGTTCCTGCTCCAAAAACAACGACGCTGGTAGGTGGAACACCACCAATGTTTCCCAATAACAAACCATTTCCTTTGTTGGTTCCGCTCATTAATTCTGCAGCAATTAAAACAGAAGCTGTTCCTGCAATTTCACTCAACGATTTTACAATCGGATAGGTATCGTGATCGTCTTTTATATAATCAAAAGAAACCGCCGTGATTTTCTTTTTTGCGATGCATTCAAAGTATTTTCTTTGCTGGGTTTTTAGCTGTAAAGAGGAAATTAAAATCGCTTTTGGATTCATATACTCAATTTCTTTCTGAGTGGGAGGTGCTACCTTTAAAACGATATTACATTTAAAAGCCTCTTCTATGTCGTAAGAAATTTTTGCTCCCGCTTCAGCATATTCTTTGTCAGAATAGTTTGCATTCTCTCCAGCACCAGTTTCTATAACAATTCTATGTCCGTGAGCACACAAAGCTGAAACCGCATCAGGAGTTAAACAAACCCGTTTTTCACCCAAATAAGTTTCTTTGGGAACTCCAATAAACAATTCTCCTTTTTGCTTTTTAATTTCTAACATTTCTTCCTGTGGCAGTAATTCTTCTTTGCTAAACGGTGAAAATGAACTCATAGTTTGTTTATTTTAGTTGAATGTTACGTTGTTCGTCCTCTAAAATAGTTAAATGAATTTGAACAGCACCTAAAGGTAATAAATTTTCTATGTTTTCTGGCCATTCAATCAAACACCAATCACCTGTGTCGAAATATTCTTCTATTCCCAAATCTAAAGCTTCCTCTTCCGCTTCAATTCTATAAAAATCAAAATGAAAAACTTTCTTGTTTTTTGAAGTTTGATATTCATTAACCAGTGAAAAAGTAGGAGAGGAGATGGGGTCCAAAACGCCTATTTGATTACATATTTCTTTAATAAGTGTTGTTTTTCCAACACCCATTTGTCCATAAAACAGTAGGTTTTTGTTCCCTACAGATGAAATCAGTTCGGATGCAACTTCAGTTAAGTTTTCTAAAGAGTAGTTTTTATTCATTTCTTGTTATAAAGTGTAAAAGTAAGAAACCTTAGAAGTTTTTAAAACTTGTGAGCTGCTATTTTAATATTATAAGTGTGTGTGCCTATTTTATATGATAAAATGACAACTTTTCTTTCATTTGGTTCAAATGAGGACTGTTAGTAATACTGTCTTTTCTATTTCGGGCTATAAACAGCACAAGGAATAATCATTTCTTCTAAAGAAACACCTCCGTGTTGATAAGTGTTTTTATAATATTTTACAAAATGATTAAAGTTATTCGGGTAGGCAAAAAACAAATCTTCTTTAGCGAAAATAAAAGCACTATTCATTGCTATCGTTGGTAAAAATACATCTTTTGGATTTCTTACAGCATAGACATCTTTCTCTTCATAAGAAAAACTTTTCCCTGTTTTATAACGTAGATTTGTACTGATGTTTTTATCACCAATTACTTTTGTAGGTTGCTTGCAGTTAATCGTTCCATGATCTGTGGTGATGATTAATTTTTGCCCTAATTGTTGTGCTTTTTGTATGATTTCAAACAAAGGGGAGTTTTTAAACCAACTCAGTGTCAAACTTCGATATGCTTTGTCGTCTCCAGCCAGCTCTTTTATGACTTCTAGTTCTGTTTTAGAATGTGATAACATATCTACAAAATTATAGACAACAGCTGTCAAATCGTTTTGTTTTGTCTTGTTATAATTATCCGACAATTCCTTTCCCTTTTTTAAGTTGGTAATCTTATAGTATTCGTGTTTTATATCTAAACTTAAACGTTTTATTTGAGCTGATAAAAATTCATTTTCATACAAATTCATTCCACCTTCATCTGTGTCATTTTTCCAAAAATTTGGGTGTTTTTTTTCTATTTCAGAAGGCATTAATCCAGAAAAAATAGCATTTCTAGCATATTGAGTTGCCGTTGGTAGAATAGAAAAATAAGAATACTCTTCTTCTTTTTTGTAGTGATTATTAATGATTGGCTCTAAGATTCTATATTGATCATAGCGTAAATTATCAATAACAACCCACAAAACACCTTGTTCTTTACTTAATTCAGGAACTACATAATCTTTAAATAGCGTATGCGAAAAAGTAGGTTTGTCGTGTGCTGTTAAATAGTCTTCATAGTTCTTTTTTATAAACTTAAAAAACTGATTATTCGCTTCTTGTTTTTGACTTTCTAGAATCCCTAACATTCCTGAATCTCTAATGTTTTCTAATTCTAATTCCCAGTGAATAAGTTTTTTATAGAGTTCAACCCAATCTTCATAAGAATTTACCATTGCCAAATCCGTTGAAATTTTTCTAAATTCTTGTTGATAGCTTAAAGTGGTTTTTTCAGAAATTAAACGAGAATGGTCTAAATTTTTCTTTAAACTAAGTAAAATCTGATTTGGGTTTACAGGTTTAATCAAGTAATCTGCAATTTTAGCTCCAATTGCTTCTTCCATGATATATTCTTCCTCACTTTTTGTAATCATTACAACAGGCAAGTTCGTTTGTTTTTGTTTAATTTCCGTAAGGGTGTCTAAACCCGTTAAACCGGGCATGTTCTCATCTAAAAAAACAATATCAAAATTCTTTTGACTAACCAAATCAATAGCATCTGCACCATTTGTACAGCTCGTAACTTTGTAATTTTTGTGTTCCAAAAAAAGAATGTGAGGTTTTAATAATTCTATCTCATCATCAACCCATAAAATTTGTATACTGCTCATACTTTGTTTGTGATTTTAACATTGAACGCTAAATGTAACTATTTGTTATATTTTTTAGTGTTTAAAAGTAATAAAATATTGCCAATTTTGTTCTGCTTCAGATTCATTAAGGCACTTTTGAATATAAATAAGAAGGCAACTATTTTCGCTTAAAAAAAATTACTTATTTACTTAACCATAAAAATCAAATCGTATTTTTTTTTATGAATTTATAGCATTAAATCGTATTTTGCCATGGATTATAAAATCGCGCTTTTGAACACTAAAAAACCGAATAAATTAAAAATTTTGAATGATCCTATTTATGGATTTATTCAAATACCAACGACCTTAATTTTTGACATTATAGAACACCCTTATTTTCAGCGCTTAAGGAGAATAACTCAAATGGGGTTTTCTAATTTAGTGTATCCAGGAGCAAATCACACCCGTTTTCATCACGCAATTGGTTGTATGCATTTAATGCAAAAAGCGGTTAGAGGATTGCGTTTTAAAGAGGTGGAAATATCAAGTGATGAAGAAAACGCACTCTACTGTGCTATTTTATTGCATGATATTGGACATGGTGCTTATTCTCATGCCTTAGAACATAGCATTGTTAATGGGGTTTCTCATGAAGAAATCTCTTTAAAATTCATGAAAAGCCTCAATGAAGAGTTTGAAGGACAATTAACCTTAGCAATTGCAATATTTGAAGGTAAATATTCTCGTAAATTTTTATGTCAGTTAATTTCTAGTCAACTAGATATTGATCGGTTAGATTATCTAAAAAGAGACAGTTTTTATACAGGTGTTACTGAAGGAAATATTTCATCAGACAGGTTAATCGCCATGATGAATGTGAAAGAGGATGCTTTAGTTATTGAGGAAAAAGGGATTTATTCTGTAGAAAAATTCTTAATTGCCAGAAGACTAATGTATTGGCAAGTATATTTGCATAAAACAGGGTTAGTTGCAGAAAACATGTTGGTGAATGTTTTGAAAAGAGCCAAGGAATTAACAGAAAAAGGAATAGTACTCTCTGCAAGTTCCCCCTTAAAGTATTTTCTCTATCATCAAATATCTGAAGTCAATTTTAATGAAGAAACTTTAAACATGTTTTCACAATTAGACGACTATGATATTTTATCAGCCATTAAAGAATGGACAAATCACGAAGATAAGGTGCTTTCTTTATTATCAAAAATGATTATTAATAGAAAACTACTTCGAATTGAAATTCAACAAAGTGAATTTGAAGAAGTAATTTTACAAAAAAAAAATGAAGAAGTTTCAAAAAAATTACAGCTTTCAGAAAAAGAAACTAAATTTTTTGTTTTTTCCAACAAGATAACAAACCAAGCCTATCAACAGGAAAAGCCTATTTATATTTTAAAAAAAGAAGGAAATCTAAAAGATATTGCGAAAGCTTCAGACCAATTAAACCTTCAAGCGCTTACAAATCCTGTGGTTAAATATTTTATTTGTTATCCAAAGTAACAATGATATTAGCCAAATCACTATAAATTTTATATTTTTGCTTTAAATGAAATTTACAGCACAACAAATAGCCGATATTCTAGAAGGAGTAATCATTGGGAATCCTAATGAAGAAGTTTCTAAAATAGCTAAAATCGAAGAAGGAGGAAAAGGGGCTTTAACCTTTCTTTCCAATTCAAAATACAGTCCATTTTTATACACCTCAAATGCCTCTGTTGTTATTGTAAACAAGGACTTTGAGCCAGATAAAAAGACGGTTTCAACACTTATTAAAGTAGAAAATGCTTACGAATCTTTTTCTAAATTATTAGCATTTTACAATCAAGTAAGGAATAATAAAATTGGCATAGAACAACCAACGTTTATTTCTAATTCGTCTAAAATTGGAATTGATATCTATCTAGGTGCTTTTTCTTACATAGGAGAAAATGTCGTTATTGGAGATAATGTAAAAATTTATCCGAATTCATATATTGGTGATAATACAACCATTGGAGATAATTGTGTTCTTTTTTCAGGTGTAAAAATATATTCAGAAACTGTTATAGGGAATAATTGTAAAATTCATTCAGGAGCTATTATTGGTTCTGATGGATTTGGTTATACACGCGATAAAAATGGCGTTTATGAAGCAATCCCACAAATTGGAAATGTTATTCTTGAAGATAATGTTGACATTGGTTCTTCTTGCACAATAGACAGAGCTACTATGGGGTCAACGATTATAAGAGAAGGTGTCAAACTAGACAATCAAATACAAGTAGCTCATAATGTAGAAATTGGAAAAAACACAGTTATAGCTGCTCAAACAGGTATTGCTGGTTCAACAAAAATTGGTGAGGATTGTACAATTGGAGGCCAAGTAGGGATTGCGGGGCATTTAAATTTAGGAAATAATTTAAAAATTCAAGCACAATCAGGGATTTCAAAAAATTTGAAAGCACATGCTGTTGTTCAAGGAACTCCTGCATTTGATTATAATGACTATTTTAAATCGTATGTTCACTTTAAAAACCTTCCAGAATTAGTTGAAACTGTAAGTAAAATAAAAAAAGAAATTAATGCCGAAAAAGAACTAGAATGAGTACAAAACAAAAAACGATAAAAAGAGAAATAAGCTTATCTGGTGTTGGTATTCACACAGGTAATACAGTAAAAATGACAATTAAACCTGCGCCTATAAATCATGGTTTTGCATTTAGCAGAGTAGATTTAGAGGGATCGCCAATTATAGCAGCAAAAGCAGAGTATGTTGTAAACACACAAAGAGGAACAAATCTAGAAAAGAATGGGGTTCAAATTCAAACTTCAGAGCATGTTTTAGCTGCTGCTGTTGGATTAGATCTTGATAACCTCCTTATAGAACTAGATTCTTCTGAGCTACCAATTATGGACGGTTCTTCTAAGTTCTTTATAGAAGCTTTAGAAAAAGCAGGAATTCAAGAGCAAGATGCTTACATTAATGAGTATGTTGTTAAAGAAATTATTTCTTACAAGGATGAAATTACTGGAAGTGAAATTATTTTAATGCCCTCAGAGGAATACCAAGTTACTACCATGGTAGATTTTGGTACAAAAATATTAGGAACTCAAAATGCAACTCTAGATAAGATTTCAGATTTTAAAGAAGAAATTGCTGCCGCAAGAACGTTTAGTTTTTTACATGAAATTGAAATGCTTTTAGAAAATGATCTCATTAAAGGAGGTGATTTAAACAATGCTATTGTCTATGTAGATAAAGAATTGTCTCCAAGAACTATGGAGAAACTAAAGAAGGCATTTAATAAAGAGAACATTACAATTAAACCTAATGGTATTTTAGACAACCTTACTTTACACTGGGCTAACGAAGCTGCCAGACATAAATTATTAGACGTAATTGGAGATTTGGCATTGGTAGGAACCAGAATTAAAGGGAAAGTAATTGCAAATAAGCCAGGTCACTTAATAAATACACAATTTGCTAAAAAACTAGCGCAAATTATTAAGCAAGAAAAAAGGAATAATATTCCTCAATACAATTTAAATGAAACTCCTTTGATGGATATTCATCAAATAATGGAAGTTTTACCACACAGACCTCCTTTTCTATTGATTGATAGAATTTTAGAACTTTCTGACACACATGTTGTTGGAATGAAGAATGTGACCATGAATGAAAATTTTTTTGTAGGTCATTTTCCTGGTTCTCCTGTAATGCCTGGTGTTTTACAAGTAGAGTCAATGGCACAATGTGGTGGTGTTTTAGTCTTAAATACGGTTCCAGATCCAGAAAATTATCTAACTTATTTTATGAAGATGGATAAAGTGAAATTCAAACAAAAAGTTTTACCTGGAGACACTATTATATTTAAGTGTGAATTAATAACACCAATACGAAGAGGTATTTGTCACATGCAAGCCTTTGCATATGCAAACGGAAAAATAGTTGCTGAAGCAGAATTAATGGCACAAATATCAAAAATTAAATAATTATGAATCAACCATTAGCGTACGTTCATCCTCAAGCTAAAATTGCTAGAAACGTAGTAATTGAACCTTTTACGACAATTCATAATAATGTAACAATTGGTTCTGGAACATGGATAGGTTCTAACGTAACGATAATGGAGGGGGCAAGAATTGGAAAAAACTGTAGAATTTTTCCTGGAGCAGTTATTTCAGCAATACCTCAAGATTTAAAATATGATGATGAAGAAACGACTGTAGAAATTGGAGACAACGTTACTATTAGAGAGTGTGTTACTATAAATAGAGGTACAACAGATAGAATGAAAACAAAGATTGGTGACAATTGTTTAATTATGGCATATTGCCATGTTGCACACGATTCTTTTGTTGGCGATAATTGTATTTTTTCAAATAATACCACTTTAGCAGGCCACGTTACTATTGGTGATAATGTTGTTTTAGCAGGTATGGTTGCTGTACATCAATTTGCATCTGTTGGGAATCATGCATTTGTTACCGGAGGGTCTTTGGTTAGAAAAGATGTTCCGCCGTTTGTTAAATCTGCAAGAGAGCCACTTTCATATGTAGGTATTAATTCTGTAGGTCTAAGAAGAAGAGGGTTTACAACAGAAAAAATTAGAGAGATTCAGAATATATATAGAATACTATTTCAAAAAAATTACAATAATACCCAAGCAATTAATATTATTGAAGCAGAAATGGAAGCGACTCCAGAACGTGATGAAATCGTTCAATTTATTAAAGATTCGCACAGAGGAATTATGAAAGGATATTATAAAACTAATTAAAAATAACCATGGCAACTACATCAGATATTAGAAACGGATTGTGTATTAAATATAATAATGACATTTACAAAGTAATAGAATTTTTGCATGTAAAACCAGGTAAAGGTCCCGCTTTTGTAAGAACAAAATTAAAAAGTGTCACCAATGGAAAAGTTGTTGATAATACGTTTCCTGCGGGAAGAAAAATTGAAGATATTCGAGTAGAAACACATAAGTTTCAATATTTATATAATGAAGGAGAAACCTATCATTTTATGAATGAAAAAGATTATTCTCAAATACAATTGCAAAAAAACACGTTAGATGCTCCTCAATTAATGAAAGAAGGAGAAATAGTAACAATTATTATCAACTCTGAAGATGACATGCCACTGTCAGTAGATTTACCTGCAAGTGTGATTTTAGAAGTTACACATACAGAACCTGGAGTAAAAGGGAATACAGCAACCAATGCGACAAAACCGGCAACCGTTGAAAGTGGTGCTACTGTAAATGTGCCTTTATTTATTAATGAAGGAGATAAAATTAAAGTAGAAACGACCAAAGGTACCTATCAAGAACGTATTAAAGAGTAAAATTATTAGCAGTAGACAGTCTTTAGTTGACAGTCAGACTGAATACTACCTACTGAATACTGAATACTGAACTATGAAATTCAAAAAATCACAAACATTACAGCAAATAGCAAAATTAATAGCTGCTGAATTTATTGGTGATGAAAGTTTTGAAGTTTTAGGAATCAATGAAATTCATGTAGTAGAAAAGGGTGATATCGTATTTGTAGATCATCCTAAATACTATACAAAAGCACTAAAATCTGCAGCAACTACGATATTAATCAATAAAAAAGTAGCTTGTCCAGAAGGAAAAACGTTGTTGATTTCTGATGACCCTTTTCGTGATTTCAATAAAATAACGACACATTTTAACCCTTTTATTGCGGCGAAAGCAAGCATTTCTTCCTCTGCATTAATCGGAGAAAACACAATCATTCAGCCAAATGTATTTATTGGAAACCATGTTAGAATTGGTTCTAATTCAGTAATTTACCCCAATGTAACTATTTATGATCGTTCTATTATTGGAAATAATGTAACCATCCATGCAAATACAGTCATAGGTGCTGATGCCTTTTACTACAAAAAAAGACCCGAAGGATTTGATAAATTGATTTCGGGTGGCCGGGTAATTTTAGAAGACCATGTGGATATAGGTGCATCTTGTACCATTGATAAAGGGGTAACTGGAGATACAACTATTGGGAGAGGCACAAAAATTGACAATCAAGTTCATGTTGGACACGATACAAAAATAGGTGAGCAATGTTTGATCGCCTCACAAACTGGTATTGCTGGTTGTGTAATTATAGAAGATGAAGTAACTATTTGGGGACAAGTAGGAACTAATAGCGGAATAACAATCGGAAAAGGCGCAATAATTTTAGGACAAACTGGCGTTACAAAATCCGTTGCTGGAGGTAAAAGTTATTTTGGGACCCCTATTTCAGAGTCTCGAGAGAAATTAAAAGAAATGGCAGCAATCAAAGATTTTTTAAAAAAACAGAAAGAAGCTATAAAATAAAAGATTGTTTTGGGGGCTCTAAAAACCAATAAGATTGTCCTACCATTTAAATGATATTTCACCACAAAAAAATATTATTTAATTCTGATAATAATTCTGTTGTTTTCTTTTTTTAAAAACGTTCAATAAACTATTTTAGCATATTAATTTAAATCAAATTCCATTTTATTTCCTCTTTAGGAACTATTTAAAAAAATAATGGACTTAAAATATCAATTCAATGAGTGTTTTAGTAAATAAAAATTCAAAAATTATTGTTCAAGGTTATACGGGTAGTGAAGGTACTTTTCATGCAGGTCAAATGATTGATTATGGAACAAATGTTGTTGGAGGGGTAACTCCAGGTAAAGGAGGACAAGTACATCTAGGGAAACCTGTTTTTAATACCGTTTTAGAATCTGTAAACAAAGTAGGAGCAGACACTTCAATTATTTTTGTACCACCCGCTTTTGCTGCAGATGCAATTATGGAGTCTGCCGACGCAGGAATTAAAGTAATCATTTGTATTACTGAAGGAATTCCTACTGCAGATATGGTTAAAGTAAAAGCGTATATAGATACAAAATCATGTAGACTGATTGGACCTAACTGTCCAGGGGTAATTACTCCAGATGAAGCTAAAGTTGGAATTATGCCCGGTTTTATTTTCAAAAAAGGAAAAGTAGGTATTGTTTCAAAATCGGGAACATTAACCTATGAAGCCGCTGATCAAGTGGTTAAACAAGGGTTTGGAATCACAACTGCAATTGGTATCGGTGGAGATCCAATTATTGGAACGACGACTAAAGAAGCAGTAGAATTGTTAATGAATGATGATGAGACTGAAGCAATTGTAATGATTGGTGAAATTGGTGGAAATCTAGAAGCGGAAGCTGCACAATGGGTGAAAGCGGATGGAAACAGAAAACCTGTAGTTGGTTTTATTGCAGGACAAACTGCACCAGCAGGAAGAACAATGGGACATGCAGGTGCTATTGTTGGAGGAGCAGATGATACTGCACAAGCAAAGATGAAGATTTTAGCTGAAAATGGAATTCATGTTGTGAGTTCACCAGCTAAGATTGGAGAAATGATTGCAGAAGTATTAAGATAAAAACTGTTAAAGTTTTACAAAATAATAGCTTAAAACCCATTGAATTCGTAAATTCAATGGGTTCTTATTTTTAATTAAATTAATAATTATGAAAAAGTTTAAAGCACTATTTATAAGCCTTCTGTTGGTTGTCGTTGTAAGTTGTAAAACTGACATTGGGAAAAACCATGAAGTTACTTCAAAAAAAGACACAAACGGTTTAACTTATGAGACTGTACAGAATGACCCAACTGGGTTGCGATTGTATACGTTAAAGAATGGTTTAAAAGTCTATTTAAGTCAAAATTCCGACGCACCTACAATTCAAACCTACATTCCTGTAAGAGCGGGCTCAAATTATGATCCGAAAGAAAGTACAGGGTTGGCTCATTATTTGGAGCATATGCTGTTTAAAGGAACTGATAATATTGCAACAACTGATTGGGAGAACGAAAAAAAATTAATTGCTAAAATTTCTGACTTGTATGAGCAACATAAATCAGAAGCTGATCCTGCCAAAAAAGAAGTATTGTATCGTAAAATTGATAAAATATCTCATGATGCATCTAAGCTTTCAATTGCGAATGAGTATGATAAAATGGTAAGTTTGTTAGGATCTACAGGTACAAATGCACATACTTGGTTTGAGGAAACAGTATATAAAAACAAAATTCCTGCCAATGAATTGGATAAATGGTTAAGGCTAGAAAATGAGCGTTTTGGTAAGCTCGTTTTACGTTTGTTCCATACAGAATTAGAAGCTGTATATGAAGAATTTAATAGAGGGCAAGACAATGATTTTAGGAAATCTTATGCAGCAATGTTAGATGGTTTGTTTCCCACACATCCCTATGGTCAGCAAAGTACAATAGGTACTTCAAAGCATTTAAAAAATCCTTCTATGGTGGATATAAATGATTATTTCAATAAATATTATGTGCCAAATAACATGGCTATAGTATTGGTTGGAGATCTCGATTTTGATACTACTATTAAAAAAATTGACGCCACTTTTGGTCAAATGAAATATAAAGAAATTGAACACCCTACATTACCTATTGAAGAACCAATAAAAGGTGAGGTAATTAGAGAAGTTTTTGGGCCGAATAATGAAAGTGTAAGTGTTGCCTATAGAACTCCAGGAATAGGCACAGATGAAGAAAAGATGATTACCTTAATTGAAATGTTACTGATGAACGGAAATGCAGGTTTATTTGATTTAAATTTAAATCAAAAACAGGCAGTACAAAGTTCATATACTCAACCACAATTTTTAAACGATTATGGATACATTACTCTAAATGGAACACCAAAAGAAGGACAAACTTTAGATGAAGTAAAAGACTTGTTGTTAGAACAAATTGAATTGTTTAAAAAAGGAGAATTTGAAGCGTATCTGATTGCTGCAGTTATAAATGATTTAAAATTAAGAAGTACACGTCAATATGAAGACGCTACAGCACTGGCTTCGATGTATTATAATGCATTCATTCATGGTGAAAACTGGATTGACAAACTAACCTTTTTAGATGATTTGAAAAAAATATCAAAAGAGGAATTAATAGCATTTGCTAATAAATTTTTTGTAGGAAATCATGTTGTAACCTACAAACGTAAAGGAGAAGATAAAAACGTAGCAAAAGTTAAGAACCCTAGAATTACTCCAAATGCAATTAACAGGAATGCAGCATCACAATTTTTAAAAAAATTTAACGCAATGCAATCTGAAGATTTAAAGCCATTGTTTGTTAATTATAAAAAAGAGATTCAAAAAACGACATTAAATAATGGAATTACTCTTGCTAATATTAAAAATAAGAATAATAATTTATTTGATTTAAATATTATTCTAGAGATGGGTAAAGACAATGATAAAAAAATGGCTTTAGCCGTTGGTTATTTAAAATACCTTGGTACAGATAAATATTCTGCTGAAGAGTTGAAAAAAGAATTTTATAAAATAGGGGTGGATTATCATATGAGAACTGGAAACGATCGATCTAATGTATCTATTTCTGGTTTGGAAGAAAATCTTGACAAAGGATTGGAATTGTTAGAACATTTGTTGGCGAATGCTAGCGTAGATCAAGAAGCCTATGATAAGTATGTCGCAAGTATTTTAAAATCAAGAACGAATGGGAAAACACAAAAAGGAAATATACTTCGTAATGGTTTAAATTCTTTTGCACAATATGGTGAAAATTCTAGATTAAGAGACATCTACAATGCAGGTGAATTACAACAGATGAACCCAAAAGAATTAGTTGCTATTATTAAAGATTTAACCAACTTTAAACATCGAATCTTCTATTATGGTAAAGATGTAAATGTGGCTATAACAGCATTAAACACCTACCACAAAGTTCCATCTGAATTGAAAGATTATCCTGTAGCAAAAGAATATAAACAGATAGCAACAGGAGGAAATGTTTATTATTCTAATTTTGATATGGTACAATCTGAGTTATTCTTTATTGCAAAAGGAGAAACATTTGACCCTAAAAAAATGGCGTTATCAACAGTGTTTAATTCTTATTTTGGACAAGGGTTTTCAGCTGTTGTTTTACAGGAAATTAGAGAATCAAAAGGATTGGCATATTCAGCTTCTGCAGGATATTTACCCTCATCAGATGCTAAGAAGAATGATAGAGTATATGCATATTTAGGAACGCAAGCAAATAAAGTTCCAGAAGCAGTAAATGCAATGATTGCTTTAATGAATGATATGCCGGAGTCTGAACAACAATTTATAACCGCTAAAAAATCGGCATTAAAACAGATTGCTGCACAGCGAATCACAAAATCTACTATTTTTTGGAGTTATGAAGGTTTAAAAAAAAGAGGCTTAGATTATGACAATAGAGAGGAGATGTATTCTCAAATTCAGAAAATGACTTTGAAAGATATACGAGATTTCTTTAATGAAAATGTGAAAGGCAAAGATTTTTCTGTTTCAGTCGTCGGGAATAAGAAAGATCTTGACATGGAAGCTCTAAAAAAATTAGGAAAACTACATGAAATGGATATTAATTATTTATTCAATTATAATAATATCGAGGTGAAGCAATAGTTATTATTCCTATGAAAACAAAAAAACACATAAGGTAGGAAATGCTTTATGAGTTTTATTATTTTAGTATCTTTGAAACCGAAAAAAATAATAGAATATGAAATTATTAGAAAATAAATCAGCAATTATTACAGGCGCTACCAGAGGAATCGGGCGTGGAATTGCTATTGAATTTGCAAAACAAGGAGCAAACGTAGCCTTTACTTATAGTTCTTCTGTTGCTGCTGCGAGTGCTTTGGAATCCGAATTAAAGGCTTTTGGAGTTTTAGCAAAAGGATATCAATCGAATGCAGCAGATTTTGATGCTGCTCAAGAATTAGCGAAAACCGTTTTAAAAGAATTTGGAACTATTGATATTTTAGTAAACAATGCCGGTATTACAAAAGATAATTTGTTGATGCGTATTACTGAAGAAGACTTTGATAAAGTAATTGAAGTAAACTTAAAATCAGTATTTAATCTAACCAAAGCAGTCATTCGTCCAATGATGAAGCAAAGAGCGGGTTCTATTATTAACATGAGTTCTGTTGTCGGTTTGAAAGGAAATGCAGGTCAAACTAATTATGCGGCTTCAAAAGCAGGTATCGTCGGATTTTCAAAATCAGTCGCTTTAGAATTGGGTTCAAGAAACATCAGAAGTAACGTTGTCGCACCTGGTTTTATAGAAACTGAGATGACAGCAAAATTAGACGAAGCCACTGTACAAAGTTGGAGAGATGGAATTCCACTGAAAAGAGGAGGGCAGCCAATAGATATTGCAAACGCCTGTGTCTTTTTAGCTTCTGATATGAGTGCTTATATTACAGGGCAAACCTTATCTGTAGATGGAGGAATGCTTACATAATTTAAAGATTCTTTAAAAAATAATAAACCCTCTTTGTTTTCACAAAGAGGGTTTATTATTATAATGAGATACCGAAACAAGTTCAGCATGCCAAATTGTTTACTTGATCAATTCGTAAGAACGTTTGATGAAACTCGTTAACTCTTCACCATGTAATAGGTTTTGAGACAATTTTGCCAAATCGAAAGCTTGAGAAATTAAACGACTTTGTTTCTTTTCTGTTTTGGTGTTTAAAATTTCAGAAACTAAAGGACTATTAGTATTTACAACTAAGTTATACATGTCAGGAAAATTACCCATTCCCATCATACCACCGCCACCAGAAGCTTGCATTTCTTTCATTCTACGCATAAATTCGGGAACCGTAATTATAAATGGAGAAGCAGCAGAATCCATTGCTTCTAATTGAACTGTATATGTTTTTGAAGGAACAACAGCTTCAATAATTGGCTTTAAGGTAGCTGTTTCTTCTTCAGACAATTTAGAAATTACATTGTCGTCTTTCTTAATTAAATTATCTACATGATCTGCATCTACTCTAGAAAATTTCACTTTTTCTCCTGCACCTTCTAATTTCTGCATTAAATGTGAAATAATCGGCGAATCTAAAATTAAGACTTCGTATCCTTTTGCAGTTGCATCTTGAATGTAACTATGCTGTGCTTCTTTATTTGAGGTATATAAAATAACATGATTTCCTTCTTTATCAATCTGAGAAGCTTTTGTTTTTTCAATTAACTCATCAAAGGTGAAATAAGAATTCGCAACTGTTGGATACAATGCAAATTTCTTTGCTTTGTCAAAGAATTTATCTTCAGACAACATTCCGTATTCAATAATTACTTTAATATCGTTCCATTTTGTTTCGAAATCTGCTCTGTCTTTTTTGAATAAAGAAGCCAATTTATCACCTACCTTTTTAGTGATGTAACCCGCTATTTTTTTAACAGCTCCATCAGCTTGTAGCCCAGAACGAGAAACATTCAAAGGAATATCTGGAGAATCAATAACCCCTTTTAACATCTGTAAAAAGTCAGGTACAATTCCTTCAACGTTATCCGTAACAAAAACTTGGTTTTGATACAATTGGATTTTGTCCTTTTGCATATCCATGCTTTGAGACAATTTAGGGAAGAATAAAATTCCTGTTAAGTTAAATGGATAATCTACATTTAAGTGAATGTGAAATAAAGACTCTTCAAATTGCATTGGATACAATTCTCTATAGAAATTTTCATAATCTTCATCCTTTAAATCTGCAGGTGCTTTTGTCCATGCAGGAGTCGTGTTGTTGATAATGTTATCAACAGTAATTTGTTTATGAGCTTCTGTCGTTTCTTTACCTTCTGCATCTTTTGTCGTTGCAGGTGTAAATTCAGGATCGTTAATTTCTTTGGTTCCAAATTTAATTGGCACTTGGTTAAAACGATTATATTTGTCTAATAAACCACCAATTTTACTTTCTTCTAGAAAATCTAAAGAATCTTCTGCAACATGTAAAATAATCTCAGTTCCTCTGTCAGACTTTTCGTTTTCAACCAAAGTATATTCAGGAGAACCATCACATGTCCAATGTGCAGCAGGGGCATCTTTAAAAGATTTTGTAATCAATTCTACTTTATCTGCTACCATAAACGCAGAGTAAAAACCTAATCCAAAATGACCTATAATTCCTGCTTCGTTGTCTTTATAAGTATCTAAAAACTCTTCTGCGCCAGAAAATGCAATTTGGTTGATGTATTTTTCAACTTCATCTGCAGTCATTCCTAAACCCTGATCTTTTATCGTTATTGTTTTTGCTTCTTTGTCAATGCTTACTTCAATTTTTGCATCTCCTAACTCAGTTTTTGCTTCACCTATAGCGATAAGGTGTTTTAGTTTAGAGGTTGCGTCTGTTCCGTTAGAGATCAGTTCACGTAAAAATATTTCGTGATCAGAATACAAGAATTTCTTAATCAGTGGGAAAATATTTTCTACTGATACATTAATATTACCTTTTGCCATTTTATCTATCTGAATTAATTTGTTATTTTATACTAATATCATTAGTCAAAAAAAATACCAAAGAGGCTATTATGACAAGATGGCAGAAAGTTTTGTAATATAAATTAAGATAGTATTTTTTTTTTTGCTTTAACCCACCATATCTACGATTATAGTAGGAGCTAAAATTAGGAGGGTCATCGTTTTATTTTTAAAGTTTATCAATATTTCTTTACACTGTTAATTACAAGTGCTTTTTGTAAAGGTGTTAATTTATAACTATTTTAGCTCACGTAAACAATTCACTTCTAAAGATAGATAAATTATGTACAATTCTAAAATAACTGGTTTAGGCTATTATGTCCCTGAAAACGTTGTAACTAACGACAATTTAAAGGAATTTATGGAAACTTCAGACGAATGGATTCAGGAAAGAACAGGAATAAAAGAAAGACGCTGGATAGATCCAAAATCTGGAGATACGACTGCCATTATGGGAGCTAAAGCATCTCGAGTAGCTATAGAGAGAGCTGGTTTAACGAAAGATGATATCGATTTTATTGTGTTTGCTACCTTAAGTCCAGATATGTATTTTCCTGGAGGTGGCGTCCAGGTGCAAGAAATGTTGGAAATGCCAACAATTGGCGCTTTGGATGTACGTAATCAATGTTCTGGGTTTATTTATGCGATGTCTGTTGCAGATCAATTTATAAAAACAGGAATGTATAAAAATATTTTAGTGATTGGTGCTGAAAATCATTCTGGTGGTTTAGAAAAATCAACAAGAGGAAGAAATGTATCTGTTATTTTTGGTGATGGAGCAGGGGCTGCAGTATTATCTCGATGTGAGGAGGAGGGAAGAGGTATTTTATCTTCTCATTTACATTCCGAAGGAAAACACGCAAAAGAATTAGTTTTAGAAGGTCCTTCTACACAAAGGTGGGTTCCGGAAATTCTAGAAAACAATGATCCTAATGATGTTTCTTATTATCCGTATATGAATGGGCAATTTGTATTTAAGCATGCCATAACTCGTTTTTCTGAAGCAATTGTAGAGGGTTTACAAGCTAATAAATTAGAGAAAGAAGCTATTGATATGTTAATCCCGCATCAAGCCAATTTGCGTATTGCACAGTTTATACAGCGTAAATTTAAGTTATCTGATGATCAAGTATTCAATAATATTATGAAATACGGGAACACGACTGCTGCATCTGTTATTATCGCCTTAACGGAAGCTTGGGAAAAAGGAAAGATAAAAGACAATGATTTAGTGGTTCTAGCCGCTTTTGGTAGCGGATTTACTTGGGGATCTATAATTATTCGCTGGTAATATCATTTCTGTAAGACCTACTAGGATGACAAAATTCGTAGAATTTCAATAAACCTGTCAGCTTCTTATGTTATTGAACGTTTTTAGTAAACGTTGTCTTTATCTATAGACTAAAACCTACTTTTTATACTCTTCAAAAGTACCATCATTAAAAAAAACGACAATCCGTTGGATTTTTTTTCCATCAACTTCAGAATTGAATATTGGTGGGGTAGTGGTTGCTTTTACTTTTTCTACGTTTTTAGGAAAAGTTCCCACTCCATTTAACAACCAATACATATCTACATCTTTAAATTCTGAGGTTACTTTTAGGATAAAATCTAAACTAGGTTTATTTCTTCCTGAAAGAATATGAGAAATACTGGAGCGCTGAACACCTGCTTTATCTGCAAAGGTAGAAGCAGATAATTGATGAAAATCTATTATTTTTTTTAGTCGAGAAGTAAATTCAGGGATGTTTACCATTGTAATATTGTTGATTTATACAAATGTAAACAATCTAAAATTATCTTCAAAAACTATTCACACAAACTTTTAAAAATCTTTTAAAGTGATTAAACTATTACTTTAACTAAGATTCATAACTACCTAATAACAAGTATTTTTAATTTAAATATACCGGTGCTTAAAACTTGTTAGAGCGCAGCGGCTTTTGCTCGGTTGTTTTCAAAGTTTGTAATTTACAAAAGTAAAATAATTATTCAGAAAAGTAAGTTACATTTGTAACATTCCTACAATTTACAATTGTAATTTTTTAGTTTGATGACAATTGTAAATGGTGTAATTTTGAAGAAAATATTTATACATTATAATGAATACTTTATCAGCCAATTTTTTAGAAAATATTTATACATCGCAAAAAGAAAACTCTTTGCATGGAAAATGGATTACTTATAAAGACATAGAAAACCTATTTTCTAAATATGCGCTTAGGTTTGACATTTCACAAATAGGTACTTCTGAAGAGAAGAGACCTATTATGCAATTAAAAATTGGGTCTGGATCTAAGAAAATATTAGTATGGTCTCAAATGCATGGAAATGAAAGCACAGGTACAAAAGCAATATTTGATCTTTTAAACTGTATTATAACTTCCTCTGAAGCGACCTTTTTAAAAATACTAGAAGAATGTACTTTGGTTTTTATCCCAATGTTAAACCCTGACGGAGCACAAGTGTATACAAGAGTGAATGCAAATGAGGTAGATTTAAACAGAGATGCTGTAAATAGAATTGCCAAAGAAAGTAAGCTTTTACGTACAGTTTTAGAAAATTTTGACCCAAAATTTTGCTTCAACCTCCATGATCAAAGAACTATTTTTGGAGTAGAAGGCACTAAAAATCCAGCTACAATCTCTTTTTTGGCCCCTTCAGAAGAAGTTACTAGAGCCCTTACCAAAGGAAGAACTGAAACAATGAATGTTATTGTTAGTATGAATAAAATGCTGCAAAACATAATTCCAAACTTTGTGGGGAGATATACAGATGAATTTTACCCAACAGCAACAGGAGATAATTTTCAAAAACTAGGTTTTAATACCATTTTAATAGAATCTGGTCATTACCCGAAAGATTATGACCGAGAAGCTTCTCGAAAATACACCTTTTTTTCTATGCTTCAAGGAATTCATCATATTGCTAAGGCCTCCTCTTTTAATAATTATAAAGAATATTTTGACATTCCAAATAATGATAAAATTTTCTATGATGTTATTCATCGATACGCTGACTCAAAAAATGATATCGCCTATCAATATGAAGATAAAATTATCGAAGGAAAATTGACTTCAAAATTAAATAAAGTAGCAGAAAATTCCTTAATCTCTAAACTTGGACACTCCGAAATCGTTTTCGAAGGTGATAATATTTAAGTATTTGTTAGCTTTATGGTTATTTAGTTAAATAAAATTCATAGATTTGTATTTTTAATTGAATAATACGTAAAAAAATGAAAAAATTTATTTTAGATGAGATTGATCATCAAATATTAGATGTCTTAATAGAAAATGCAAGAACCCCCTTTACTGATATTGCAAAACAACTATTAGTTTCAGCAGGTACGATTCACGTACGTGTTAAAAAAATGGAAGATGAAGGTATTATTCAGGGCTCTACACTTACTTTAAATTATGAAAAAATGGGCTATTCGTTTATAGCGCATGTGGGAGTTTATTTAGAAAAGTCGTCTATGACTCAAAGTGTAATTTCAGATTTAAGAAATATTCCAAATGTAACTGTCGCATATGTAACTGCTGGTAAATACAATATTTTTTGTAAGGTAAGAGCAAAAGGAACAAACGATGCTAAAGATATTATTTACAGAATAGATGATATCCCTGGAGTAAACAGAACAGAAACGATGATTGCTTTAGAAGAAAGTATCAATGATAAAAAGAGAATGATGCATGCAATCTTTAAAGATTTATAAAACGATCTCTTCATAATATTTTAAATTCTTATCTATAAAACGGTAAGAATTTTTTTATGGATATTATATTTGTGTAATTATGAAATTTACAGTTTATGCCCTCAAAAATTGGTTTTACTAAAAACGCCATAGATACGGACACCTTATTGAGCTTGTACAAAAACATGCTTAAACCTCGTTTAGTTGAGGAAAAAATGCGAATTCTAGTAAGGCAAGGAAAAATATCTAAATGGTTTTCTGGTATCGGGCAAGAAGCAATTTCTGTTGGAGTTACTGCCGCTTTAGACCCAGGAGAATACATCCTACCAATGCATCGAAATTTAGGTGTTTTCACAGCAAGAGGAATTCCTTTGCACCGATTATTTTCTCAATGGCAAGGAAAAATGAATGGGTTTACAAAAGGAAGAGATAGAAGCTTTCATTTTGGTACTCAAGAATATCATATTATAGGTATGATTTCTCACTTAGGGCCACAATTAGGTGTTGCAGCGGGAATTGCATTGGCCAATAAATTGAAAAAAAACAAAAAAGTTTGTGCTGTTTTTTCTGGTGAAGGAGGTACAAGTGAAGGTGATTTTCATGAAGCTTTAAATGTCTCTGCTGTTTGGAGTTTACCTGTTTTGTTTTGTATTGAAAACAATGGATACGGTTTATCAACACCCGTTGATGAACAATTTAATTGCAAAAACATCGCGGACAAAGGCATTGGTTACGGAATGGAAAGTCATATTATTGACGGTAATAATGTTTTAGAAGTTTATACAAAAGTGGACGCATTAGCCAAAAGTGTTCGAGAAAATCCAAGACCCATTTTATTAGAATTTAAAACATTTAGAATGGGGGGGCATGAAGAAGCAAGTGGTACAAAATACGTTTCACAAGCAGCTTTAGATTTCTGGGCAGCTAAAGATCCGATCATTAATTATAAGAAATTTCTAAAGTCGGAAGGAATTCTTACTCAAAAACTAGAGACTTCATTAAAAGACGCAATAGATACCGAAATAGGCGCGCATCTTCAAATTGCTTTTTCGGAAGAGAAAATAACTCCAAATATAGAAACGGAATTAAATGATGTTTATAAGTACCATCAATACAATGAAATAGCACCATCAAAATCAAAGAAAAACATCCGTTTTGTTGATGCAATTTCCGAAGGTTTAAAGCAATCAATGGAAAGACACGATAACTTGGTACTGATGGGGCAAGATGTTGCGGAATATGGAGGTGTTTTTAAAGTGACAGCAGGTTTTGTAGAGAAATTTGGAAAAGAACGTATTCGTAATACACCTATTTGTGAATCTGCAATTATTTCAGTGGCTTATGGTTTATCTATCAACGGAATGAAAGCTGTCGTAGAAATGCAATTTGCAGATTTTGTTTCTTCTGGTTTTAATCCGATTGTAAACTTGCTTGCTAAATCTCATTATCGATGGTCTGAAAAAGCAGCTGTTGTTGTAAGAATGCCTTGTGGAGCAGGAGTCGGAGCAGGCCCATTTCATAGTCAGACAAATGAAGCTTGGTTTACAAAAACCCCCGGTTTGAAAGTGGTATATCCTGCGTTTCCTCAAGATGCAAAAGGCTTGTTGATTGCAGCTATTAACGACCCAAATCCGGTTCTTTTTTTTGAACATAAAGCCTTATACAGAGCTGTTTATCAAGAGGTCTCTGAAAATTACTATACCACAGAAATTGGAAAAGCAATGCTTTTAAAGGAGGGAAATCAATTGACAGTTATCAGTTATGGTGCTGCAATTCATTGGGTTTTAGAGGTACTGGAAAGCAATAAAGAAATAGCTATAGATGTAATTGATTTGAGAACACTGCAACCCCTAGATGTTGCTACTATTTATTCATCGGTTAAGAAAACTGGAAAAGCGATGATTGTGCAAGAAGATTCATTATTTGGAGGAATTGCAAGCGATATTTCTGCCCTAATAAATGAAAATTGCTTTGCGAATTTAGATGCACCAGTAAAACGGATTGCAAGTTTAGCAACTCCAATCCCTTTTGATAGCGGGCTAGAAAATCAATATTTAGCAAAAAATAAATTAGAAGACAGTATCTTAGAACTTATAAATTATTAATGTAAATGGAGTTAGAACATTTTTTTCAATGTCCACATTGCTGGTCAGAAATTTCTATGATTTTAGACGCAAGTGTTTCTCAGCAGGAGTATATAGAGGATTGTGAAGTTTGCTGTAATCCCATTGAAGTTACACCTACTTTTGAAGAAAGTGAGTTGGTTGGTTTTTTTGCACAGTCGATTGAACAATAATTTTATGATTCCTTTGTGAGATAAGAATTACTCCAATGGATTTTTCCATGAAAAAGTTGAAAATAGCGCAATCCAATCTTTTGGAAAAGGAGTTTTTAAGGTAAGGGGCTCTGAAGTAAAAGGATGTGTAAATGCTAATTTCCCTGCATGTAAAAATAGGTACTTCCATCCAAAATTTTCATCAAACATTACATCATGATTCTTATCGCCGTATTTTGTATCTCCAATTAAAGGATGACTAATTTTGGTTGAATGTACTCGTAATTGGTGCGTCCGTCCTGTTTTAGGAGACAATTCCACCAAACTATATCGTGAAGAGTCATATGGTTTTACAGGGATATCTAGCGTAATTTGGGCAATTGTTTTTAAATGGGTTACTGCTTCTTTATGAACGTTTGCGTCTCTCCCTTTCACAGGAGAGTCAATGATCTTTGTGTCAGGAGAAAATCCTCGAACAACTCCAAAATAGGTTTTCTCAATTTCACCTTCGGTAAACAATTCTTGAAATTTTGAAACAAACTGCGTTTCTTTTGCCAATAAAATAATGCCCGAAGTTTTTCTGTCCAATCGATGAATAGGATACACTTTTATTTTTTTTTCAGCTAAGATGAACTGTAAAAGTGAGATTTCATCAGAAATATTTCTAGAATGATGTGCGTGGTGCACTAACATGTTATTCGGTTTATGAACACAAATGAAATAATCGTCTTCAAAAATTATGTGTAAATTCATCTTTTATATAATAAGGAAACTAAACTTTTTTAGGTTTTATATACTTTAAATTTCCAATTAATAATAAAGCGATACAACCACAAACAAAAAAACCTATAAAAAGGGGTAAAGCCGTTTTGTCGATATAACTCCCTATATATGTAGCTATTGGCACTGCCATTATTGTAGAAATAAAACCATTGATCGCAGCTCCAATTCCTGCAATATGACCAATAGGTTCCATTGCTAATGCCCTTGTATTTCCAAAAAGAAAACCTATAGAAAAAAATTGACCCGCAAAAAATAGTACTAAAATATAAATACTTGGATTATTTTCTCCAGAAAAAAGAAGTATATAAAGCAACGGAATGATTGCAAACGCTATTGTAGCAAATGAAACTAATTTAAACATCCCTAGTTTCATTACTAGTTTCCCATTTAGAAAAGTTGCCAAACCTGCACTAATAGCAAGACCTGCAAAAATATAAGGAAACTCTTCTTTTAATTGATATTGCTGTTCAAATATTTGTTGACTAGCACTTAAATAAACAATAAAAGAGCCCGTAATAAAACCTGAAAATAAAGTAAAAATAACAGCGTGTTTGTGTTTTACAAACTCTTTGGCACCCTCGATAAAAAGAGTCCGATTTAGTTTTTTTCTATTGGCTATTTTTAAAGTTTCAGGTTGACGTTTCCAAACCCAAATCATAATAAAAAAACCTAAGACTAACTGACCGTAAAAAATAGACTTCCAACCATATGAATCTAATAGTAACTTTCCTATAGCAGGCGCAACCACAGGAACCAAAATGAAAATTACGACAATAAAAGACATTACTTTGGCCATGTAGTTTCCACTAAAACGATCTCTAACCATTGCGATACTTATCGTTCTTGGGGCTGAGAGACCCATTCCTTGTAGGACTCTACCGATGATCATCATTTCTAAATTGGTGGCAAAAACACAGATTAAACTTGCAAAAGCAAAAACGATAAAACCAACATAAATTACTGGTTTTCTACCAAAACTATCAGATAAAAGTCCAGAAATAAGTTGCCCAAAGCCCAATCCTAAAAAAATCATTGTTATGAATAATTGATTGTTCTTTGAATCTGTCACCTGTATTGTTTTACTAATTTCAGTAATAGCTGGTAATAGTGCATCTATCGCTAGGGCAACTAATGACATTAGTGATGCCATTACAATTATAAATTCTACTTCTGATTTTTGTCTAATTTCCACAGTACAAAAGTACTTCTATTTACGTTTAAAGAGTGTCTAAAATCTTTAAGATTAAAGAAAAAAAGGTTGCTCTTATATTCTGTATTTATCTTAATAAAAACACCCTACAAAATACTTTCTAAACTTCTCTCTAAAAGACAAGAAGTAATTCAAATTAAGTTTACTCATAAAACGAATAGAGGATGTATTGACATTGTTATAAAGATTATAATTTTTATATCCAGCAGATGTAATAGAACTCTTAAAAAAGGAATTATAATATGTAGTAATATTTACTGTAAATATTATAAAAAACACATTTTTTTATATCTTTTTTTACTATATATTTAATAACTAGGAGATTTATAGTATCTTTAATTTTTTTAAAAAATCAAAGATACTATATGAGCACACTAGCAACTATTACAACAGAACAACCCCAATTAATAAATGCAATTGATACTATTTGGGTCGCAATTTGCGCAGCAATTATCTTTTTTATGGAAGGTGGTTTTGCGCTATTAGAAGCAGGCTTTGTAAGGTCAAAAAATGCAATGAGTATAATTGCAAAAGTCATTATCGACATCACTTTTGGAGGAATTGCTTTTTACCTAGTTGGTTTTGGAATTGCATATGGAAATTCAAATGGTTGGTTTGCTTTTGACATTGGTATTACCACGGACGATTTAGGCTTAGGGTTAACCGTTTCTAACAAACTTTTCTGGTTCATACAATTGGGTTTTGCAGTTGCAGCCATTTCAATTGTATCGGGTGCTGTAGCTGAACGTATGAAAATTTGGAGTTACGCTATCTATGTTTTCATTTTCTGTGCAATCCTATATCCTTTAGCCGCAAATTGGGTTTGGAATCCTAATGGTTGGTTAGCTTTAAGAGGATTTAATGATTTTGCAGGCTCCGCAGCGGTGCATGCCATGGGTGGTTTCTCTGCTTTAGCAGCAGCGATTGTTTTAGGCCCAAGAATAGGGAAATACCAAAAAAATGGGGAAGTAAACGCAATTCCCGGACACAATTTACCTTTAGCTGCAGTGGGTGCTTTTATTTTATGGTTTGGATGGTTTGGGTTTAATCCTGGGTCAACTCTAGGAGCTGTTGGTAATTGGGAGTTGATTGGAACAGTTGCAACCAATACATTTTTAGCATCTGCAGCTGGTGGAATTTCAACAATGTTTTACACTTATTTCAGATACGGACAAGTAGATATTACGATGACTATAAATGGTGTCTTAGCTGGCTTAGTAGCAATTACTGCAGGCTGTAATGTTGTGGGACCCAATGCTGCAATTGTAATCGGTTTAATTGCGGGTGTATTAGTAGACGTTGCCGTTTTATATATTGATAAATTAAAAATTGATGATCCAGTTGGAGCTATTGCTGTACATGGTGTGAATGGCTTATTTGGTGCCTTAGCAGTTGGTTTATTTGCCACGGAGGGCGGGCTGTTTTTTGGAGGTGGCGCAGCCATGTTGTGGACACAAGCTCTGGGTGTTATAGTGATTGGTGCTTTTTCGTTTATAGTAACATTTATACTGATGAAAATTATGCAAAAAACTTTTGGTATTCGAATTTCTAAAGAAGAAGAGTCTGCAGGAATAGATGCCGTAACTTTTGGGGTTGAGGCATATTCTACATTTGAATAATTATAGTAAACTAAATTTAAAGACATGAAAAAAATTGAAGCAATTATAAGACCCTCAAAATTAAAAGCGGTACAGACGGGTTTAAAAGAAGCAGGAATTCCTTGTAACACAATAATCCCTGTAAAAGGGAGTGGGTTACAAAAAACATATACAGAGCGCTATAGAGGTACCGAACAAAACATGATTTTACAAACTAGAATCATGATGATTTGTATTGTCAGTGATGACAATTTAGAAACCGCTATTGATGTTATTCTAGATAACGCATCAGAAAACTTAGTTGGAGATGGAAAAATCTTTGTGTATCCCGTGGAAGATGCCATCCGTATTCGAACAAGAACAAAAGGAATAGAAGCGATAAGATAATCAGTTGATTTATGAAACCTATAGAAATGAGTGTTATTCAAACTTCTATTTTACATAATGTAATTGTATAGCTATATGTATTTTTTTTATTATATTTGTCATAAAAATACTTTTAAATATGATTGAAATAGTTGAAAAATATAACAGTTATTTAAATAAGATACCTGAATTAATAAAAAAATCTTATTATAAAGCAGAGTATTTTATTGAACATTTGAAGATTTCAGAAGCTACTTATTACAGAAAATTACGCGAAAATGCATTCACTAACAAAGAGGTGACAATTCTATCAGAATTATTATTTCCAGAGCAAGTAATTTTTCGCCACCTAAAAGAAAGTGAAGAAGACATTAAAGAGGGCAGGGTAGAAGCTCATGAATTGGTTAGAAGCAAGTTAGAGGCCAAGCATTTTTCTTAATCTTTTTGAATTTCCCCTATTGTCCCAAAAATAGTGCAAATAAACTTCATCAACTCTAATGCTGTAAATCATTGAAGTTTTTTTAGCAATAATAAATTGACGATAAATACTGTTGTCAATACGCTTTCCAATATCATTATTCTTGTCTATCGATTCTATAATAGACATCGTTTCTTCATAAAACTTTAAAGTTGTATTGGATCCAAATTTATTAATCAAATAATTTATTATTTCTTCAAAAGAAGTTAATGCTTTTTCTGTCCATATAATTTTCATAATCAAATGTACTCTTTTTTAATTGCCATAAGACAGTAGAAAACTTATACAGATCCCACAATTTTCGCTCACAATTTTGATTATAAAAATTAGGGATCAATTCCAGGTATTCCTTTTTTATGATCTGGGCACTTTTAATAAAATCATTTTTTTTTTGATTTGAGCAAGGAAATATAAAGTGTTTTGTAGCGTTGGGAAAAGTGTTGTTGAAATATCTATTTTACATAATATAAATTATAGTACAAATACAGTAATTTCTGTATAGCCGTTTTTCAGGCTATTTACACATAATTGTAGATATAGTGCCTTTAGGTCTATATCGATCACAATTATGTTAAAAGAAATCGACTTTAGGAGATTCACGAACTCCAATAAAATATTAACGCGTGAGCTAAACAAAAATTCAAGGCTGCATATAATTTTGGAAACAACCTGCCTGCCGGCAGGCAGGTTAACGGCTCATTCGCTATATTTTAAGAAACATTGTAACTGGTTAAAATTGCTTTGAAACCCCTTGTATAATTGAAACTCTAAAAAAACAGTATTACTAAACCCCTAAAATATGCACGCTCATTTCTCCTATTGTTTTATCCAAAATTTTATGAGGTCGTTTTAAAACAAAATGACTCAGTCATTATAACTGAGTCAAAAACAAAGTAGTTGTCAGGTTTAATACAAAATACCTGTTGTAGATTAATGAAAATTAGCTGCTTTCAATTTGTTTTAAAAAGTTCATTTTCTCAATTAAATCACCTTGAATAGCAACAACAGTTGGTTTTGGTATGCCATCAGCATCAAAGGGAAATTTACTGGTTGGGTTTTTAATATCTTTTGTTTGGTCTCCAGGATGCTGAACGCTTAAAAATAGGGTTTTACCATCTGGTGAAAACCAAGGTCCAGTTAATTCTGCATCGGTTGGTGCAGATGCTACTCGAATTACTTTTCCTGCATCTTTCCCATATCTTGGTATTACAAACAAACTATTGTTCTTGAAAGGCATATACGGTTTATCGGATTTATTCATTGCACTACCAGATATATCAGACGTCATCCAAAGGTTACCTACCATATCGAAAGCTAAATTATCAGGGCAAGAAAATCCGTTTTCTTCGCCACCAGCTTTATAGTTTGATGCTTTAAAAGTGAGGGCGTCAAATGCACCGTTAGTTTCTTCTATTTTTAAAATAGAACCGTGGTAATCGTTTTTAGGCTTGTTGTTTGTTAATGTGATAAAAATATGTCCTGTAATCGGGTCTATTTCAATATCTTCTGGACGATTTAATGGTGTAGCTCCTAATAATTTAGAAGCTTCTCGTGCTCTAATTAATACTTCGGTTTGGTCTTTAAATTTATCTTTTAAAGCTGGTTGCGTTTCCCAATCTAATGGAAGCCATTTTCCGTTTATTGTGTCAGCAACATAAAGCGTACCTTCTTTTAATGAATTGGGTTTTGATGAAATGAACTTATACAAATGCTCATCATTGCTATCATCTCCTGAATAGGCAACTACGCGTTGGTCTGCTAATTCATATAACGTACAACACTCGTGCGAAAATCTACCCAAAGCGACGTGTTTTTGAGCTGTACCATTTTTTGGATTTATTTCTACCACCCAACCATAATGTTCTGGAGGTGCATTATAAAAATGTTCCCATCCGTGGTCGCTTGGTATATGAGTTGCTGTATTATTTTCATCGTATCTGGTTTCTCCCCAAAATCCGTCATAGTTTTCTTCACAAGATATAAATGTATTCCATGGTGTAATTCCGCCCGAACAATTACTATTAGTACCCATTACAGTTGATGCACCTTTTATAGGTGTATCCCAATTTAGTTTTATAGGTGTTTTTCCTGTAATTCGCCTATTATGAGGGTCATTATGTACAACTTGCCATTGCCCGTTTATTTCTTTTATACGCACAATACTTCCGCCAACGTTATACATTTCTTTGTCAATTTGTTTTTTTGTACGCTGTTTTTGTAGGTTATTGTATTTGTTCTCATCAAAATCACACACAAAAAGTGAATTTACCGATTCATGATTTACCCATAATAAACCATCTTTTGGATTGTTTTTATCTAACGGAATAAAACAGGTGAAATCATTATTAAAGCCAAAAGTATCATTGTCGCTTATGCTATCGCCCCATTTTATGATGGTGTGATAATTAAGCCCCTTTGTTAAAACCAAATCGTCTTTAGTTGTTGGAGCTAAGTTTTCTAGTGCAATATTTTTCAAGCGTTCAAACGTATCGTCTGCTATTTGCTTATTTTTAATTGGTGTTGTTGTATTACCACAACTTACTAAAAAAGGTGGTACAATTAAAGCACCTAAACTTGCTTTACCTAAAAACTCAATAAATTTTCTTCTATCGTATTTCATATTTTTTTAGTTGATTAAAACAATAAAACCCTACCCGATTTCACATCAAGTAGAGTTTTAAAAAAAGAATTCTTTTAGTTATCTACTCGATAATTTTTTTAAAATCATAAAAATAAAACTCCTTATTGTCATTCATCGCAACGAATAATCCGTTAGGGAATTTAGCTCCTAAAGGCACTGTTACAACATCACATCCGTCTGTTTCAGTAGTAGTTAAATTTACGGCTTTAATAAATTCATTTGTTTGACGGTCAAAGATATTAAACTCCCCTAATTGCTGATTTGAAACAATAATATATCCATTATTATCATCGGTTTTTGCAATCGCAATTCCTTCAATATCTTCTAAAAATTTATCGCCACCAAAGCAAGCAATTTCTTCGCTAGAAGCAGAAGGTTCTGCATGGTACTTTCTGATGCAATGTTGTTCATCTGAATAATACACATAGCCTAACTCGTTATCAACAGCTATAGCTTCAATTTCTTTTTTCCCACTGAACTTACCAAACTTTCTAACCAATTTAGAGTGGGTTCCTGTTGAATCAGCATATATTTCATATTGATATAAATAGTTTTCTAACGGACCTGTTTTACGGCTTACAATTACATATAACTTTTCTGTTTTTGGCGATTTGTAAAGTGCAATACCCATTGGTAAATTAAATTCTGGCTCTGTTGTATCTGTAAATACTTTAAATCCACCATTGTCTAGTGGCACCATATCTGGAACAGAAAACAAACGAATTTGTTGCTTTTCACGTTCGGTAAAAGCGATTACATCAACTTTTGTGCTATCGTTTAGGTTAAAACCATATGCTAAATCTACATTGTTTGGTCGCTTAATATTTCTAATGGTTTTCTCTTCAATAATCTTTCCATCTAAATCGAATGCGTAAATAGCCCCGTTTGTTTTTTTATCTGTACCAAAAACAATACTTTTTGATGCGTCTTTAGGATTTACCCAAATAGCAGGGTCATCTGTATCATTAATGGTTTGTTCCGTAATTACATCGGGGTTTATTGGTGGTAATTTACTTCCATTTTTACAAGAAATAATTACTATTGATGCTATTATAGTTAATAGGATTTGTTTTTTCATTTTTATTTGCTTTTTAATTCTTTTGATTTTTTGAATAAGTCATATTTTAAACCAAAAGTTAATCTTTTACCATAATACTCAGCTTGCATTGTGCGATTTTTTGCTCCTTGGTAGTAGCGTAATGGTTGGTCTGTTAAATTGGTTAAGTCTGCATAAACTCTCAATTGCTTAGTAATTGCATATCCAACATTTATATCTAAAAAGAATTGCTTATCGTAGTATCTATCTGTAAATTCATTTGAACCTATTTCATCTATATACGCATCAGCGAAATTACCAGAAATACGTGCTGTGAATTTTCCGTCGTCATAGCCTAACGAACCGTTAAACATATTTGGTGAAGTGTTTGGCAATGTCATATCGGTTCTTTCATCTCCATCTTCGTTATTAATACCATTAGCATGAGATGTTAAGTAGGTATAATTTAAGTAAATGTTCAGATTTTTAGCAAAACTTGGTAAGAAATCTAGTTTACGTTGAAAAGCTAATTCAATACCAAAAACTGAAGCATCCTCACCATTTTTAGGTCTAAATACATCAAATCCGTTTGTATCTGTACCTAAACTATTATCAGTTGCTTCTGTAACGGATACGTAAGCAAAATCTTTAATGTCTTTATAGAATAAACCACCGGACACTATACCTAAGTTTGAGAAATAATGTTCTGCCATTAAATCAAAGTTCAATGATTTTGCAGGGTCTAAATTTGAATTCCCAATACTTATTTCTTCATCTTCTCTAACTATATTTCTAAATGGAATTAAATCTACATAATTAGGTCTTGCAATAGTGTTGGTGTATGCAAAACGCAAAATGGTATTTCTATTAAAATTATATTTTAAATGAAGCCCTGGTAAAACATTTGTATATGTATTTTCTTCTGTAGTAGGTGTATGAGAATCGTAATCGCCATCTTCGTTATACTCTATAATATTTCCTGTTGTTTTGTTGTTGGTGTTTTCAATACGAACACCTACCAAAGCTGTTAACTTATCTGACAGTTTTTGTTCTGTCATTATATAACCTGCGTATACATTTTCTTTGGCTTTAAAGTTTTCGCCTAAAAACTCATCATACACAATTTCTCCGTCTGCTGTATTTAATGTTATATTACCCAACCATTCTGGGGTTGCAAATATTCCTGCTTGATATTGACTTCCTGCCAAGAAATCGTTTTGTGAATAATCTCTTGTATTAACTACGCTCATATTAGAATACGTATCTTCAAATGCATCTTTAAATTCATAGAAATTATTATTACGTTGCTTGTCTTTTAAACGCGCTCTAAATCCGAATTTTAAGAATCCGTTTTCACTATTAAACACCTGTAAAGGCAGTTTAAAGTTCGTGAAAATATTAAAATCTTTTTCGTCTGTGTATTGGTTTTGTTCCGAAAGTTCATCTAAAATAAAATCACTTAAATTATTTGCTAATTGTTGGTTTACAGGTGTGTAATTTGGAAATTTTAAATTAGAAATATCGTTATTAACAATAATTGGGTCATCTCCGTCATACTCAAAAGTAGTATAACGTTCGTTTAAACGCTCTTCTGATGCTTTAGCAAAAGATGCCATCCAATCTATTTCTACATTGCCAAATAAATGATCTCCACCAAGCGTATAATTCTGCATACGCTGATCTTCTAAACGGCGATTTTCATTTCTACTGTTGTTAATGCCTCCTTTTGTTTCTCTTTTAACATCTACAGGAAAACTTACAAGGTTATTATTTGTAATTGTAAACTCATCGGTAGCAATATCTTCGCCGTCTTTAATTTCTTGCTTTAAGCGGAAACGATTTTCACGGTCATCACGCCAATTGTACATTGACTTAAAGTACAAGTGGTTGTTACTGTTTAACTGATAATCCAAGTTTGCAGAAAAACTACGACGAGTACGTTGCACCAAGTACTTTCTAATTTGAAATTCTTTTGCATACGGATTAACATCTACTTCCTCTAAAATATCTTCTCCATCTGTATCTTGAACTCCAGTATTGTATTCGAACTTATTATCCCAATCTGCTTCGAAGTTATCTGAACCGAAATCTGAATCGTTTACCGATGCAGAAATCATCCAACCAAATTTACCGTTTTTACTTCTGTCACCTAATAATAAAGATCCGTTTAAAATTCTTTTGTCATTAATAAAGTTTAAACCAGAACCAGCAGTTGCCGATAGTCTAAAGTTTTGAGGTGCTGTACGAGTTATTAAATTTATCGAACCACCAATCGCATCTGCATCCATATCTGGCGTTACGGCTTTGTTTACCTCGATGGACTGTATCATATCAGACGGAATTAAATCCATTTGTATATTTCTATTATCTCCTTCGGCAGATGGAATACGACTACCATTTAGCGTTACCGAGTTTAATTGTGGCGATAAACCACGAACAATTACGTTACGAGCTTCACCTTGGTCTAGTTGCATCGTAATACCTGGTATACGTTTTATTGCATCACCTATATTAGCATCAGGAAATTTACCAATTTGATCGGTAGAAATTACATTCGTAATATTTAAATTTGATTTTTGTTTGTTCAAAGCTTTTGCTTCTCCACCGATACTTGTTGAAATAATTACTTCATCTAAAAAATTATCACCTGGTTTCATTACAAATTTTAATGCTGTAGTTTTACCTTTAATTACTTCAACTGTTTCCGCTACATCTGCATAACCAAGGTATGTAATTTTCAAGTCTTGATTTCCAATAGGTACTTGCACTATAGTAAATCGTCCATTAAAGTCAGAAACTGTTCCTTTTTTAATACTTTCAATATAAACGTTTGCTCCTGGCACATACAAGCCGTAATCATCAGTAATAACACCACTAATAGTTCCTGTCTGAGCAGTCGACTTCACATAACATAAGGTAAAGAATACCGTTACAATGATTAATTTCAGGTAGTTTTTTTGTTTCATTTTAATTTGATTTTTTTGTTAGATTTTAATTTGACTAAATTTCTATCCAAAATTACATCAATATTGAGTTTATTTGTTTTTTGTGACATTAACAAAAGGAAAACTTTTATATTGTCTAGGGTAACAATAAGGCGGTAAATAATCTTTACCTAACATTAAATTAAAATGAATGCAATATTTCAAGGAGAATATTATTTTAATGTTAAAAAGGTATAATAAGACCGCTGCAGATGGAGTTCAAATTTGGACTTGAAATAAAAAAATGGATATGTAGTTAATTTTTTATTATCTGGTAAAATGCTAAATAATGTAAATGTGTAATATAATTTTTAATTTCAATAATTATTAGTCAATGGTTACTCCCTAGAAACTTCATGGATACTCCATAGAAAAGCCATAGATAGTTCACCTAAATTCACAAGAGTTAAACAAAATATTCCACACACATTATGCTTCCCTCCTAAGTCATCGCATAAAAAGTGTTCCATTAACATTGTAGAAGAAACTTTTGAGAATAAATTTTTTTAAGAAACAGTAGTAACAACTTTCGCTTTTTACCAAAGCTCAAGTTACATAACGCAGAACATTATGAACATCTTCCAAATCTCTAAATTCATTTGGTATTTCAATTATCGCTAAATCAGGTTTTAAATCTAATTCACTTCGTATTATTGAATTATAGCTTTCAAATTTATAAGATGTGATTTCATCTATTAATAAATTAACATTGTGTAAATCATATTTCTTTTTAAATCCTTTCTTAAAGTACTTGGAAGTAGGTAATCCATCAATAAGATTTGCTAAAAAGGTAGTAAAACTTCCTCTAATATCTTTATGGCAAATACATAAAACAATAGGCGTTTTAATATCAAAATTCACACTATCATATTGTAGGCTTCCCCTTTTTGTAGGCTTCCCTAAAAATAGGACAGTTATTAATTCGAATTTATTAACTTTAAATTCAAAAACTGTCACCATGAAAACTAGTAAATTTAGCGAACATCAAATTATCACAGCACTCAAGGAAAACGAACAAGGAAGATCCGTAGGCGATTTATCCAGAGAATTAGGAATTGACAAGAGTACCTTTTATTACTGGCGCAAAAAGTACGGAGGTATGGAGCAGCAACAATTAAAACGTTTAAAAGAACTCGAAACGGAGAACAATAAGCTCAAACAAATGTATGCAGATGTTAGTTTAGATGTTAAAATGTTAAAGGACGTACTGTCAAAAAAGTTCTAAAGCCTTCCGACAAAAGGGTTCGAGCAAAACATCTTGTCAAAGTTTATGTAATCCCTATCATTCGTGCTTGCAAAGTTGTAGGACTTAGCCGTTCGATGTGGTATTACCAGTCTAAAAAAGATGATCGTGAAGTTATTGACAAACTTGGCGAACTTGCAGAATCGTACCCAACTAGAGGTTTTGATGAATATTATTACAAGATTCGTCTCGAAGGCTTAAAATGGAATAGAAAACGTGTACTACGTGTTTATCGAGAGATGAAACTCAGTTTAAGACGAAAGCATAAAAAACGTTTAGTTAAGCGTATAAAACAACCTCTAGAAACCCCCTCTAAGCTCAATGAGTGTTGGAGTATGGATTTTATGAGTGATGCACTTACCGATGGTAGAAAAGTGCGTGTTTTTAATGTTATTGACGATTGTAATCGAGAAGCATTAGCTATTAGCGCTGGGCTTTCTTATCCAGCGAGAGCTGTTGTAGAAACATTAGACTGTTTAAAAGAAGAAATAGGAACACCAAAATATGTGAGGTGTGATAATGGTCCAGAGTTTATCTCTAAAGTATTTATGAACTGGTGTAAAAAACACTTTATAGAAATCAAATACACACAACCCGGAAAACCAATGCAGAACGGATATATAGAACGTTTTAATCGTTTCTTTAGAGAAGATATATTAGATGCTTATTATTTTAATGACATCTACCAGCTCCAAAAGATTAGCGATAACTGGAGAGAGGATTATAATTTTAACCATCCTCATAAATCTTTAGGGAACATATCTCCCAAAGAATACATGCCCAGGTTTGATGAAGAATTTAAATTCTTCATCAAACCTGACATTAATAATAATTATTTGTTGAATTTAGAGGTGTCCTAAAAAGGGGAAGCCTACAAAAACATTAATTGATAAGAATCATAAATTTAGTATTTGATTTTTGTTTATCTCTTTAAATAAATAAGAATTATCAACATGTTATTAACATATTTTTTTTTAATGTGTTACGTTACGGAAATCCGTAAAAACCAAAAACATTTTAGAGAATAAATCCATTCCACACACATTCCCCCTTCACTCCTATCCCTCGACTTCGCTCAGGACAGGCTAGTTTGGACAAAGCGTATTTACTTGCCTCCTCTCCTATTTGATAAATAAGAGTTCATGAACCCTAAAGGGTGTCATTACATTTTTAAAGAAGCGGTAGTAACAACTTTCGCTTTAACCCAAAGCAAAGTAACATAACGCAGCACATTATAAAACAAATATCCTATTGTTTTACCCTGTGGATGCAACAATAGGATAGAATGATCTGTTCACAACGTTAGTTATTAAGTTTTTAACAAAATTTTAATCAAGTTTATTTTAATATTTTTTACCTTTGAATTATAAATGAAACAAATAATTCACAAAATAGCCTCCTTTTTAATGGCAATTGTAGTCCTTTTATCTACAATGTCGTTTACTATAGAGATGCACTATTGTGGAGATACTTTGGTTGATACCGCTGTTTTTCATAAAGTTGAAGCTTGTGAAATGGAAATGCAAAAACCAGCCACTAAAGAATGTTCTGTTACAAAGAAAAATTGTTGTAACGAGCAACAAATTGCCCTTGATGGTCAAGATGAGTTGCAACTATCTTTTAATACACTAACTTTTAATCAACAATTATTCGTTGCATCATTTGTATATACATATATTAATCTTTTTGAGGGTTTAGCAGAAAATGAAATTTCTTATAAAAACTATACTCCCCCTTTGGTCGTCAAGACACGCTACAAACTTGACCAAACTTATATCATCTGATTTTTAAACAATAGCCTTTTTGTTATCTAATGGATAATTTTCCGTTGGGGTAACTCCTTGTGTTCGGTGTTTTTAATGCCAATGTCTAACTGTTTAAAAATCATAATCAATGCTAAATAAAAGCATAAAATTTCTAATAGAAAACAAATTCGTAGCCGTATTATTACTCGTCCTTTTTGTAGGATGGGGAACTGTAAATGCACCTTTTAATTGGGATACTGGCTTTTTACCAAGCAACCCTGTAGCCGTAGATGCGATACCGGATATTGGCGAAAACCAGCAAATAATATTTACAGAATGGGATGGTCGTTCTCCTCAAGATATAGAAGACCAAATTACGTATCCATTAACCACTTCTCTACTCGGAATTCCTGGGGTTAAAACCATTAGGAGTTCATCAATGTTTGGGTTTTCGAGCATCTATGTTATTTTTGAAGAAGACATTGAGTTTTATTGGAGCAGAAGCCGAATTCTTGAAAAACTAAACTCACTTCCTAGTGGTTTACTACCAGAAAATGTGAATCCTGCTTTAGGCCCTGATGCTACAGGATTGGGTCAAATATACTGGTATACTCTTGAAGGACGCGACGAAAACGGTAATGTTACGGGGGGTTGGGATTTGCACGAACTGCGAAGCATTCAAGATTATTATGTGAAATACGCCTTGTCATCGGCAAGTGGTGTCTCAGAAATTGCCTCTATTGGTGGTTATGTTCAAGAATATCAAGTGGATGTAAACCCAGAATTAATGCGTCAATATAATATTGGATTGGCTCAAATTGTAAAAGCGGTTAAAGAGAGCAATAAAGATATTGGTGCCCAAACCTTAGAAATTAATCAAGTAGAATATTTAGTACGTGGTTTAGGTTACGTAAAGTCTATCGCAGATATAGAAAACGCTGTGGTTACTTCAGAAGATTTTACCTCCATAAAAATTAAAGACATTGCAAAAGTATCTTTAGGGCCTGCTGCACGACGAGGTATTTTAGATAAAGAAGGCGCCGAGGTTGTTGGTGGTGTAGTAGTTGCTCGTTATGGAGCCAACCCAATGGAAGTCATAAATAATGTAAAAGAAAAAATAAATAAATTAAGTCCAGGATTGCCTTCTAAAATATTGGCAAATGGTAGCAAATCACAAGTTACAATTATACCCTTTTACGATAGAACAGAACTTATTCAAGAAACTTTAGGAACCCTTAATGAAGCATTAACATTAGAAATCTTAATTACCATTTTAGTCATTATTGTTATGGTATTTAATTTACGAGCGTCAATATTAATTTCTGGCTTATTACCTGTAGCAATATTGATGGTTTTTGTCGCAATGAAAATTTTTAATATAGATGCAAACATCGTAGCACTATCTGGTATTGCCATCGCCATTGGTACAATGGTAGATGTTGGTGTTATACTTTCAGAAAATGTAATCCGCCATTTAGATGAAGATGAAAAACAAAAACTAGAAATTGGAAACTCAGAATTGAAAGTATCAAGCCTTCCAGCTTCCAACATCCAACAGACAGCCACCAAATCTATCGACCAAATTGTATATAACGCAACTGCCGAAGTTTCTGGAGCTATTGTAACCGCTGTAATGACAACTGTTATAAGTTTTATTCCTGTATTTACATTGATTGGTGCAGAAGGAAAATTATTTAGACCATTAGCATTTACTAAAACCTTTGCTTTAATTGCTGCATTAGTAATTGCTTTGTTTTTAATTCCGCCTTTTGCTGTCTTTTTATTTAGAAAAAGAAGCATCCAGAAAACAACAAAATATATCATTAGTGGCCTTTTAATAATATCAGGAGTTGCTACTATTTTTTATGGAAATTGGCTTGGACTTGTCTTGATAGGATTCGGAATTACTGCTGCACTAAAACAGGGTTCGTTTCACTTTTCGCTTTCTGCTTTTCGTTTTACACTAACCAAAAATGTTATCAATATTATTATTTCTGTAATAGCCATTGTATTTCTTTTGGCTACTCATTGGAGACCCTTAGGTTTAGATAAAAGTATCTTTTTAAATCTTGTTTTTGTTTCAATAATCTGTTTTGGACTGCTGGGTGTTTTTACCATATTTCAGAAATATTACACACGTATCTTACAATGGGCATTACAAAACAAATTATTATTTTTTACCATACCAGCATCTATTGTGATTTTCGGTTTTTATATTATGAAAAACACAGGAAAAGAGTTTATGCCCTCTTTAAATGAAGGTTCTTTTCTATTAATGCCAACCTCAATGCCGCACGCAGGTATTGAAGAAAATAAACGTGTGTTGCAGCAATTAGATATGGCAGTAGCAAGCATTCCTGAAATTAAGACGGTAGTTGGTAAATCTGGTAGAACAGCATCTGCTTTAGATCCAGCTCCTTTATCGATGTACGAAAATATGATTCAGTATAAACCAGAATACATGCTGAATAACCGCGGGAAACGGCAACGTTATCGAGTAAACGATGCTGGCTTTTTTGAACTAAAAAATGGAAATGTTGTTGCCAATCCTAATAATTCGAAAGACAACTCAATTCTTAATTCTGAAATAGATAATCAACAATTAATTGAAGATAATGATGGCGAATTCTATCGTAATTGGCGACCAGAAATAAACAATCCAGATGATATTTGGAATGAAATCATAAAAGTATCAAAATTGCCAGGCGTAACTTCGGCTCCAAAATTACAACCCATAGAAACACGTTTGGTTATGCTTCAAACGGGAATGCGAGCACCAATGGGTATTAAAGTAAAAGGGCAAGATTTAAAACAAATAGAAGCCTTTGGAGTACAGTTAGAAAGTATTTTAAAGCAAGCAGATGGCATTAAAAAAGAAGCCGTTTTTGCAGACCGAATTGTAGGTAAACCTTATCTTTTAATTGATATTGATAGAGAAAAAATAGCACGCTATGGTATTTCGGTTGAAGATGTACAAAATGTTCTAAAAGTTGCTGTTGGCGGAATGCAAATTACACAAACTGTTGAAGGTCGTGAGCGTTATGGCATACGGGTTCGCTATCCAAGAGAATTACGTGCCAATCCTAACGACTTGAAACAAATATATATTCCTGTTGCAAAAGGAAGTCCAATACCATTAAGCGAACTGGCAAGTATTCGTTACGAACAAGGACCACAAGTTATTAAAAGTGAAGACACCTTTTTGGTAGGCTATGTATTGTTCGATAAATTAGACGGTTTTGCCGAAGTAAATGTAGTTGAGAATGCCCAAGCATTAATTCAGAAAAGAATAGATGCTGGCGAATTAATTGTGCCAAAAGGAATTAATTATCAGTTTACAGGAACTTACGAAAATCAATTACGAGCAGAAAAAACATTAGTCATTGTAGTACCATTAGCGTTGTTTATTATCTTTTTGATACTCTATTTTCAATTCCGTTCTGTAACCACTTCATTAATGATTTTTACAGGAATTACCGTTGCTTTTGCAGGAGGGTTTATAATGATCTGGTTGTATGGACAAGATTGGTTTTTGAATTTTAACTTTTTTGGAGAAAATTTAAGAGCGCTTTTTAATATGAAAACCATCAATTTAAGTGTGGCCGTTTGGGTCGGTTTTATTGCCTTGTTTGGCATTGCTACAGATGATGGGGTAATAATGGCAACGTATCTTAAACAAGTTTTTGATGACAAGAAGCCATCAGATAAAAAAGCAATCAGATTAGCAGCATTAGAAGCCGCAAGCAAGCGTATTAGACCTTGTTTAATGACAACTGTTACTACAATTTTAGCATTGCTACCTGTTTTAACTTCTACCGGTAGAGGAAGTGATATTATGATACCAATGGCGATTCCCATTTTTGGAGGTATGATAATAGACATTACTTCATATTTTATTGTTCCTGTTTTATATAGCTGGAGAGAAGAAATGTCTTTAAAATCAAGACAAAAAGATATCGATAATAAACTTAAAATAGAAGCCTAATGAAAGCGAAAAACATACATAAAAAGAAAAATAGAATCTTTGTTCTTTGTTCTTTATTTTTTGTTCTATCTGTTCAAAGTCAGCAGTTATCAATATTGATTGAACAAGCATTGACGAGTAATCCAGAAATCCAGAAATTTGAACTACAATATAAGATTGCTTCAGAAAAAATAAATGAAGTAAATACACTTCCAAATACAGAAATTGGAGTTGGGTACTTTGTTAGTGAGCCCGAAACACGAACAGGGGCACAACGTTTTAGGGTATCTGCAAAGCAAATGATTCCTTGGTTTGGAACTATAACCGCACGAGAAAACTATGTCAGCTCAATGGCAGCTACTAAATACGAAGATATTGTAATTGCAAAACGAAAATTGGCGACTTCGGTATCGCAATCTTATTATAATTTATATACCAATAAAGCAAAACAAAAGGTTATAGCAAAAAACATTAAACTGCTTAAAACATACGAAACTTTAGCTTTAACATCGTTAGAAATAGAGAAAGCATCAGCTGTAGATGTATTGCGATTACAAATGAGACAAAATGAATTAGAGCAATTAAAACAAGTCTTAACACAACAGTATTTAGCAGAACAGACTGTATTTAATAAACTTTTAAATAGAGATAAAACAATTGCAATTAATGTATTAAATGAATTGAAAATTCCTTTAGAAAACAATTTGGTTAGTACTCAAAATTTAAAGGTGCACCCAGAATTAACAAAATATGATAAACTGTATCAATCTATTGAGCAATCAGAATTATTGAACCAAAAAGAAAGCAGTCCATTACTTGGGTTTGGGTTAGATTATGTTGCTGTTTCAAAAGGTCCACTTGTAAATTTTAATGATAACGGAAAAGATATTGTAATGCCAATGGTATCATTATCCATACCTATTTTTAATAAAAAATATAAATCACGTAGTAAACAAAACGAACTAAAACAGCAAAAAATTACTTTTCAAAAACAAGATCGTTTTAATAAATTGGAAGCCCTACTTGATAAAGCGATTTACAACCGTTCTTCTTCCAGAATAAGTTACAATACACAGACTAAAAATTTAGAACAAGCAAATGTTGCTGAACAAATTTTAATTAAAAGCTATGAAACTGGCAACATTGATTTTAATGATGCTTTAGACATTCAAGAATTACAATTAAAGTTTCAAATTAATCAAATAGAATCAATTATAAACTATTATATACAAACAACAATTATTAATTATTTAAGTAACTAAAATTTTAAAATAATGAAAAGTTGATGCTCTAAGACATAATTTATAACTCATCAAATAAAGCTCATTAAAATAAAAAATACTAAAATATCATAAAATGAAAAAATACATAACTTATATAGGAATATTGGCAGTTGGACTTTTATTAGGATGGTTCGTTTTTGGCAACTCAACTAATAAGACAGCGTCAATGGGTCAAGGAGAAATGCATAATCACGAAGAAGCAACGGAAACGAATCAAATGTGGACCTGTTCAATGCATCCACAAATTATGTTGCCAGAACCAGGTGGTTGTCCTATTTGCGGAATGGATTTAATTCCCGCAGCATCTGGAGCAGATGGGTTGGCAGCTGACCAATTTAAATTGACTAAAAATGCAATAGCATTGGCAAATATTCAAACATCAATAGCTGGTATTAACAGTGTCGCTGGTCGTGGTATAAAACTCTCAGGTAAAATAACAGCCAATGAAGATAAAACAGCCACACAATCTGCACATTTTAATGGGCGTATTGAAAAATTATACATCAACTCTATAGGAGAACGTGTTAAAATAGGACAAGCTATTGCTCAAGTTTATTCGCCAGAATTAGTAGCAGCACAACAAGAATTAATTACAGCATATAGTATTAGAGCATCGCAACCAAAATTGTATAAAGCAGTTCGTAATAAGTTTAAAAATTGGAATATTCACGGTTCTCAATTAACAGCAATAGAAACAACAGGTAAAGTAAAAACACGCTTTACCATCTATTCTTACGTTTCTGGTGTTGTGTCTGAAATTGCAGTAAACAAAGGGGATCATATTATGGATGGTCATCCTATTTTTAAAGTGGCGAACCTAACTACAGTTTGGGCAAATTTTGATGCATACGAAAATCAAATAAGCCAATTAAAAAAAGGGCAAGAAATTATTGTTAAAACAAATGCATATCCTAATAAAAAATTTAAAGTAAAAATATCTTTTATAGCCCCTATTTTAAATACAAAAACAAGAACCGTAACCGTAAGAGCAGTCTTGAATAATAAAAAGGATGAATTTAAACCAGGAATGTTTATCGAAGGTAAAATTGCTGGTGTTGCAGCTAATAATGCAACAATGTTAAGCATTCCATCTTCTGCTGTTTTATGGACAGGAGAACGCTCTGTAGTATATGTAAAACCAAATCCTAACGAATCCATTTTTGAAATGAGAGAAGTAACTTTAGGTACCAATTTAGGGGAAAATTATCAAGTCTTAGAAGGCTTAATAAATGGAGATGAAATTGTTACTAACGGAACATTTACGGTAGATGCAGCAGCACAATTACTAGGCAAAAAATCGATGATGAGTAAAAATGGAAGAAGAACAATGACAGGGCACGAAGGGCATTTTGGAATGGAAATGTCTGCAACAAATACAATGATGCATAAAGAGGATGGAAAAACAATGATGGGCCACGAAGAGCATTCTGGAAGAGAAATGTCTTCAACAAATAGAATGATGACTGACCATTCAAAAATGAAAGAAAGAGTAAAAGTATCTGCTAATTTTCAAAAACAATTAAAAAAAGTATTCGATAATTATATAAGTTTAAAAGATGAATTAATAAAAGATAATAAAAATACAGTAGCTGTAAATGCAAATTCCATACTTAAAAATTTAAGCGAAGTTGATATGAAATTATTAACAAACATTGAGACTCATAAACACTGGATGACTTTACAAAAAGAAATTAAATCTTCTGCAAAATCAATATCTAATTCATCAGGTATAAAAGAACAGAGAAATCATTTTAAGCACTTATCATCATATTTAACAACTGCTGTTGAAATATTTGGTATAAATCAAAAAGTATATCGTCAATTCTGCCCAATGGCAGATAGTAATAAAGGAGCATATTGGCTAAGTAAAGAAGAAAAAGTTGTCAATCCATATTTTGGTCAGGCAATGTTAACTTGTGGAAGCGTAAAAGAAACCATAGAATAATACGATAATGTCACCAAAAATGGTCCTACTTTTAAGTTATTTTATGAATCTGTAGGTCTATTTTTGGTATTCGTTAATGTATCCCCATTTCTCTCACACTTTTTAAATAAACTTATAGGAAAGATTATTTTTGAAGAAAAATTAGGGTAACAGAACATTATAAAACAAATATCCTATTGTTTTACCCTGTGGATGAAACAATAGGATAGAATGATCTGTTCACAACCTTAGTTTACAATAATTTTTTTTAGTTTGTTTCCCTTTTGAGTTTGTTAGGCTTATTAAATGCGTACCTGCAGCATAATCTGTCAAAGAAATAGAGGTAGTTCCTGCAGTAAGATCCAAGTTTTGTATCAATCGACCTTCAATAGTAAATATAGAAACACTAGAAGCTTCATTGGTTTTGATAAATAGTTCATCTTGCGTAGGGTTTGGATACATTATATCCGCATTACTAGAAGTAGTATCATTGACTCCTAAAGCTTCATAAAAAAAGAGGTTTCCATTAACATCATAGAGAAATTTTTTAGAAGAAAAACAACATTTTAAACTTCATTTTTAACCAAATAAAAATTAAATAAAGTAGCATATTTATTACATAAGAAAAATAAACTTTTATACACTTGTTCTATTTTTCAGCTTCAATTAATCTTCTTTTTTGTATTTCATTATTTGTATTTTAAAAACTGAGACTCAATCAATTCTTTAAAATAGTTTCTTAAAACAAAGATTCAAGACTAGCTATAATTTTGGAAACAAATAATGGCTCAATCGCTATGTTTTAGACTGTTTGGCGTTAAATAAATTACAATGTACCTTTTTTGCTAAATATTATTTAAACCCTTATTTTTAGCTATGTATTCCAAACAAACGAACCTCTTCCCTATTGTATTTCATTCGAATCATCCACTGGATAATTTTCCCGAAATCCCTTGTTGCTTTAACAAATTTTATGAAGCTGATGTTTTCATTTTTTAATCTAGAAAAGTACACTGTTTTTTTATAGCGGATAAACTTGTCTATTATTAAATAATGGCTTAAATTTGCTGCATAAATAAAAATATGTTTTCAAAATCTTGTGAATACGGACTTAGGTCAATAATTTATATTGCTCAGCAAAGCGATCAAGATATTAAGGTGAGTTTAGTTACCATATCTGAAGCCATTAATTCTCCTCAAGCTTTTACCTCTAAAATATTAAGACAACTAACACGTAGTAATATTGTGAAATCTATTAAAGGACCTTATGGTGGATTTATTATAGAAAAGAATAAAATTAACACTGTTAGACTTTTAGAAGTTGTTCAAATATTTGATGGTGATTCTGTTTATACAGGATGTGTTTTAGGTTTAAGTAAATGTAACGAAAAATCACCTTGCCCTTTACACTTTCAGTTTGTAGAAGCACGTAATAAAATTAAAATAATGTTAGAAAAAACCACCCTTTCAATGCTTGTGAATGATATGAACACTGATGTTTTTCACTTAAAAGGTTAAAAAAAATTAAATTTATAATAGATAAACAGATCCATGTATATATTATGAAAAGAATAATTATTATAACAACATTTATATGGGTTGGTTTTATCTGTGCAATAAGTTTTATGGAATCTTGGCTAAAATTTCAAGCACCGAATATAACAACAGAAATAGGTTTAGGAATAGGGAAACTTGTTTTTGGTGCATTAAATATAATGGAATTTGTATTTATGGTAATTATTACTTCGAATTATATTGTACTATTTAAAAAACGAAAACTACAATTATCATCTGCTTTTCTCATTGTAATTACCATTGTTTTACTGCAAACATTCTGGTTGTTACCTACTTTAAGTCAGCGAGCAGAATTAATTATTCAAAACGTACAAGTGCAAAAAAGTAATTTTCATGTTGTGTATGTTCTATTAGAAATAATAAAAACAATCTGTCTTTTCTATTTTGGAACGAATCTATTAAAAACATTAAAACAAAATTCCAATGAAAGGGAAAAAAATGTTTAGCGTAACTATTACCGATATGTATGATGATGTCTTTAACTTATCGTTCACAAAACACCAATACCCAAGTTTAAGAGTACTAATAGAGAACAACTATCCTGAAGAATTTGGTGAATGTAAAGGTCGTGGTTTATGTGGCACTTGCCATATAAAAGTAACAGCAGGAAAATTAAATGAACGTATAGAAACTTCTGAAAAAGAAATACTTAGCAAACAACTTGATGTTGACAACAACAGCCGTTTGGCCTGTCAAATCATGCTAGATGAACAGATTAATAATATGACTTTTAAAATAAATACTAATTAAAATAAATACAATGATCATTAATAATAAAACTATAGTTGGCAGCATTGTTGCCGAAAATTACAAATCAGCTGAAATTTTTAAATCTTATGGTATCGACTTTTGCTGTAGGGGAAATAGAAGTATTGAAACAATATGTAAAGAAAACACTATTGACGAAGATGCCTTAATAGATTCATTAGAGACCTGTTTTAAGACCGAAACAGATACGAATGATTATCAATCTTGGGAGATCGATTTTCTTTCAGATTATATTTATAATAAACATCATAAATACATTGAAAGCAAGGTCCCAGAAATTAAGCAATATCTCGATAAATTGTGTAAAGTTCATGGTATACACCATCAAGAATTATTTGAAATATACAAGTTGTTTACTGAAAGTGCGAATGAATTAACTACACATATGAAAAAAGAAGAACTAATTCTATTTCCATATTTTAAAAAATTAGCAGAAGCCACTAGAAATAATACATCTGTATCAAGCTCTCAATTTGACAGTGTTATGAGTCCAATCACAATGATGCATGAAGAGCATGATAATGAAGGTGTGAGATTTAGAAAAATAGCTGAATTAAGTAATGGCTACTCACCCCCTTTAGATGCATGTAACACCTACAAAGTAACCTATTCTTTATTACAAGAATTTGAAGAAGATTTACATAAACACATTCATTTAGAAAACAATATTTTGTTTAAAAAAGGAATTGAATTAGAACAAAACTTAAAGAGCAATTAGTTATGAAAAAAACTTGGATAGCATTTATTAGTGTTGTAGTACTTTCGTTTATAGCACTAATTTGGGTAGGAACAGAAGTATATCAAACACAACCACCAATACCTGAGAGGGTTATTGTAAAAGATTCTGGAAAAATAATTTACACAAAAGAAGACATTCAGATAGGTCAGAATGTTTGGGAATCTATTGGAGGTATGGAAGTTGGCTCTATTTGGGGACATGGTAGTTATGTGGCTCCTGATTGGACAGCCGACTGGATACATAAAGAAGCAAAATACTTGCTCGAATATTGGTCTGAGAAAGATTTTCAAACAAGGTATGACAACTTAGATGTAGAAAATAAAGCAGCAATTAAAGCACGTTTAGTTAACGATATTAAAACCAATACGTTTAACAGTAAAACCAAGACAGTAACAATATCAAAAGAACGATTGGCTGCTATTAAAGCCAATGTAATGCATTATACTTCTATTTTTTCTGAAGGAAAAGAAGAATATGCCATACCTAAAGGAGCATTAACAGACTCCATTAAGTTAGAGCAATTAAATGCCTTTTTATTTTGGACGTCTTGGGCTGCTAGTACTAACAGACCCAATAAAGACTATACCTATACCTCTAATTGGCCGCACGAACCTTTAATTGATAATCTTATTACCAATGATTCCCTTATTTGGTCTGGATTATCTATAGTATTATTACTTCTGTTTATTGGGATACTTACTTTTTATTATTTAAGAAATCATGAAAAAGGAGAATCACTTACCAAACCTGATAGCGATCCTTTGGCTGGAATGCAATTAGTGAGTTCACAAAAAGCGGTTTTAAAATATTTTATTGTCATATCTCTTTTAATTGGTCTACAAATCGTTTTAGGTATTTTAACCGTGCATTATACCGTAGAAGGACAAGCTTTTTTCGGGTTTGATTTAGCAAACTATTTACCATATTCTATTACTAGAACTTGGCATACTCAATTAGCCGTATTTTGGATTGCCGCAACCTGGTTAGCTACTGGTTTGTTTTTAGCACCAATGATATCGGGCAAAGAATTTAAATATCAAAATTTTGGAATTAATTTCTTGTTTGTAGCGCTAATCATCATTGTTTTAGGTTCTATGCTAGGAGAATGGCTTGGAGTACATCAATTTTTAGATTTAACAACTAATTTTTTCTTTGGACATCAAGGGTATGAATACATGGACTTGGGTAGATTTTGGCAAATATTTCTTGGTATTGGCTTGGTATTATGGGTGTTTATGGTTGGAAGACATATTGTTCATGCTATTCGTAAAAACGATAGTTCAAAGCAATTATTAATTATTTTATTAATATCTGTTATTGCTATTGGTATGTTCTTTTTCTCAGGATTAATGTATGGAGAAAACAGTAGTTTACCAGTTATTAATTATTGGAGATGGTGGTTAGTACATTTATGGGTTGAAGGCTTTTTTGAGGTTTTTGCTACCGTAGTTATTGCTTTTATTTTTTCTAAAATGGAAATAATTTCACCTAGAACTGCAGGAAGAGTTTCGGTAGCTTCTGCAACTATATTTTTAGCAGGTGGTATTATTGGTACGTTACACCATTTGTATTATTCGGGAACACCTATTCAGGCGATAGCTTTAGGGGCCACTTTTAGCGCATTAGAAGTTGTTCCCTTAACATTAATGGGTTTTGAAATTAAAGAGAGTTGGAGCCTTTTAAAAAGTAAGCCATGGATGCAAAAATATAAATGGCCTATCTTTTTCTTTATAGCGGTTTCGTTTTGGAATTTTATTGGAGCTGGTGTATTCGGTTTTCTTATTAATCCGCCAATTGCCTTATACTATATACAAGGGCTAAATACTACAGCTGTTCATGCACATACCGCTTTGTTTGGCGTTTATGGAATGCTAGGTATGGGGTTCATTTTAATTTGTTTACGTTTTTATTCAAACAGAATTTGGTCAAGTAAAAAGCTAAAAAGAGCCTTTTGGCTATTAAATATAGGGCTAGTTGCTATGGTGCTATTTAGTTTACTTCCAATAGGAATAATTCAAGCGTATACCTCAATTACAAAAGGATATTCTTTTGCTAGAGATTCTGAATTATTGTACTCACCTACAGTACAAACGTTAAAATGGCTTCGAATGATTGGAGATATTATTTTTTCGATAGGAATATTTTATTTCTGTTGGTTTACCATTTCTGAAACAATTTATAATTATAAAAGAAAAAATAGCACGAATTAATTTGTACAATGAAAGAAATAACAAGTAGAGAAGATCTTAATTTATTAGTAAACACCTTCTATGATAACATCCGAGAAGATGAATTACTAGGTCCTATTTTTAATATGCATATTAAACAAGAACAATGGCCGGCACATCTTGAAAAACTAACAGATTTTTGGGTGACCGTTTTATTAGGAGAAATATGTTTTAAAGGAAACCCAATATTAAAACATAGAATTGTAGATAAAAACTTAAATCACACCATTGCTCAACATCATTTTGAGCAATGGGTTTCCTTATGGAAAAGTACTATTGACTCCTTATTTGAAGGCTCACTTGCGTATAGGGCAAAAAAAACTTCAGAAAGTATGGCGATAGGTCAATTTAAGGCCATTAATGTTTTTAGAGATTCTCTGTAAAGAACAGTTAAATGATGATAAATACAGAAATAGAAAATACCCTTACAAATCAAAAGAGCAGAAGTTTACGACCCTGAAATTCCTGTTGCTTTTTTTGAATTACATTGAATGATTTATATATTTAAACGCGATTTAGAGCAAATTACCTCTGTATTACTGTGTAACTTTATAATTTGCACTTTGTAAAATATATCGAAAAATCTTATAAACACAATAAATTGCAGTACTAGAAATGTTAAACAGTTGGTTTTTCTCCTAAACAAGAAACATCTTGCTATATTAACTATAATTAGAAATAGCATTTATTCGTTGATTTAAAATGTGAAACACAAAAATTTCATTTGTTGTAATATATCAAAAGAACTTGCGTCTAAGCTAGAGAACAATAAAAATTAAATCAAGGATGAGTAACACTATAATTGAAATAGCATTGCTGGACTTAGAAGAATTGTTAGGAAAAGGACAATTTATAGCAGCTATGGAAAAGTATTTAGCAGATGATGTTGTATTGCAAGAAGCGAATAATGAACCTAAAGTAGGAAAAGATGTTTGCCTCCAAGCTGAAAAAGAATTATTAGCCACAGTAACGAACTTTGGTGGCTACCAGATGAAAAACATTGCAATTTCAGGAGATACCTCCTATTACGAAGCGATCATGGATTTTACTACAAATGATGGAAAACACCATCACTTCGAGCAAATCAACAGAACAAAATGGCGTGATGGAAAAATAATTAACGAGCGCTATTTCCACGCATAATTTTTTCTAAAAAGCAGCTTAATTTTATTAAATGCTTTTTTTTTTATAACTTTATTTAGTGGAATTTTTCTAATCCTAATTTAAAAGGGGGTCAAGCTACACAATAATTGAAAAATATAAATACATGAAAAAACCTTTTATAATAGCTCAAATAAGTAAACTAAAAAATAAACAACCAAAACATGCGCTTGTAAATGGATTGGATTTAGTGGTTGTAAAATTTGATGAAGATATTTCTGTACTCTATGGAAGATGTCTTCACCGGGGCGCTCTAATGTCAGATGGATATGTAGATGGTCACAATCTGATTTGCGGTGTTCATGGTTGGGATTACAGAGTAGATTCTGGAGTTTCAGAATACAATAACAAAGAAGTGCTTCATAAATTTTCTACTAAAATTGAAGGGGATGATTTATTTGTTGATGCCTTTGAAGTAGCTGCTTATTTAACAAACAATCCACAGCCTTTTAATCGTGAGGAATATTTAGGTGCTTATGCAGATACTCACCCAGAAGATTCTGAACCTTACACAGGTTATATCAAAGAATTAGCAAAAAATGGGTTAAAGAATATTGGACATCATGGATTTTCTGCTTCTATGGGTGTGGATCGAAATACATTGCCAAAATGGAATGATATTCAATTTTTACCCGCACAGTTAGCAACACGTCCATTATTAGATCATGAAGCTGTAGCAACCAAAGTCATTATTGGTCCCAATGCAAAAAAACCTTTAGAAATTGACATACCTCTTTTTGTAAGTGATATGAGTTTTGGTGCTTTATCAAAAGAAGCAAAAATTGCATTAAGTAAAGGTTCCGAAATGGCTGGCACAGGAATTTGTTCTGGCGAAGGAGGTATGCTTCCTGAAGAACAACAAAGCAATTCGAAATATTTTTATGAATTAGCTTCCGCTCAATTTGGCTTTTCTTGGGATAAATTAAAACATGTACAAGCCTTTCATTTTAAAGGTGGTCAGGGTGCCAAAACAGGTACAGGAGGACATTTACCCGGAAATAAGGTAAGTGCTGAGATTGCAGCAGTTCGTGGACTAAAAAAAGGAGAAACAGCAATCTCTCCTGCTGCAAACCCAAACTTTCATACAGCAGAAGATTTTAAAGATTTTGGTAATAAGGTAAGAGAATATACTGGGGGCATTCCAATCGGGTTTAAGATTGCGGCTAGTCATATTGAAAAAGACATACAATTTGCACTAGATGCTGGTGTAGATTATATCATACTTGATGGTCGTGGAGGCGGAACCGGCTCTGCTCCTACGATTTTAAGAGACCATATTAATGTACCTACTATTCCTGCTTTGGCAAGGGCTAGAAGATATTTAGATAAAGTTGGTGCTACTGATATTACTTTAATAATTACAGGAGGTTTGCGTGTTGCAGAAGATTTTGCAAAAGCGATGATGTTAGGTGCAGATGCAATTGCAGTTTCAAATTCTGCATTACAAGCTATTGGCTGTTTGGGCATGCGTGCTTGCGGATCTAATAATTGCCCAGTAGGTATTGCTACACAGAAAAAATCACTTCGTAGTAGAATCATTATCAATGAATCGGCAAAGCAATTACATAATTATTTTGAGGCAACCAACAATCTCATTAAGGTGGTCGCAAGAGCTTGTGGCTATAATGATGTTTCCAAATTTAATGAGTTGGATTTGTCTACTTATGATTTTGAGATGCATAAGTTAACAGGTATTAATTATGCAGGCGTAAAATATTTAAATTAAAAGTATGGGAATAATTATCACTATTTTTTTATACATTCTTGGAGTCTATTCTATAATTGGACTACTTTTTGGACTGTATTTTATTTTTAAGGGAGCAACAAAAATTGATCCTTTAATGCAGGAAACAAAAAAGAAA